>JACCDS011023716.1_pt1 | contig 29224 bp, 25 predicted proteins | sample 7446441 | NCBI WGS metagenome assembly JACCDS01 (sample SAMN15323445, study PRJNA562643) | freshwater metagenome | isolation source: river surface water | place: USA:Blue River Watershed | collected 2017-08-17 | reverse complement strand
GCGCGTCTCGCCCTACAAATTCCGGGCCACCACCAGCAATACCGTCATCGTCTGTACAGCCACCGTTCAGCCGCCCGCCCCGCCCAGCGACCTGGTCGCCACTGCCGGTTCGTCCGGTGTGAGCCTGCGCTGGACGGACAACGGCGGCAATCCGAGCGGTTTCTCCGTGCTCAAGAAAGTCAACGGCGCCTACACTGAAATTGCAACGCCTTCCGGCAACAGTTACACAGACGCTGCCGGCGTTGCGGGTGACCTCTACCGGGTGAAGTCCGTCAATGCGAACGGGGCCAGCCTCGCCTCTACCGCCGCTCTGGCCGGCAACTGAAAGGCGGCCGTGCCATGACAAACATCTGTAGATTCATGCTGCTTATGCTGACCGCTGCGGGCCTTGCCGCCTGCGGGGGTGGCAGCACTGGTGGGGCTGGCGCGGTGGAGCCATCCGCCTGTGCCCAAGCTCCAACGCTGGGTACAACCGCTTTTGGCTCTGGGTGCTTCAAGTAGTCACAAGCACTTGAAACCCCAGACCAGGCATCAAAAGTAGGGCGCAAACACCAGCAGCCCCACCACCGCTGCGCCCAGGCTGCATATCAGCACGGCGGCGGCGGCCACGTCCTTGGCATCGCGGGCCAGCGCGTGCCACTCGGGGCTGGCCAGATCGACCACGTATTCCAGTGCCGTGTTCAAAGCTTCTGCGCCCATGACCAAGGCGATGGCCAGCACCAGCGCCACCCATTCCATGGCCGACACGCCCAGCCACGCCCCCAGCGCCACCACCACAGCCGCGGCTGCACAGTGGATGCGCGCATTCGGTTGCGACACAAAGACGCGCAGCCCTCGCAAGGCATGGCCAAAAGAAGCTAGCCGCGAAGCGGCGCGGGCAGGGCGGTCGGCGTGGTCTGAGGGGGTCATGGTGCTGTCCTGTCATGCCCCGGCTTGAACGGGGCATCCATCAAAACGCCCGAGCCCAACCCACCGCCACGCCATGGGGTGCGGGCACCACGCTCAGCTGGCCGCCTTGCACTGGCTCCGTCCAGAAGCGGGCGCTGCCCCAGCCGATGGCGGCGCCGGCCAGCACATCGCCCCAGCGGTGCTTGTTGGCCTCGACCCGCGCCACCCCCGTGAGCGCCGCTACGCCGTACAGCGCGGGCACGGTCCATTGGCCATAGCGCTGGCCCCACTGCTCGCCGTAGCGGCGGTCCATGAAGGCGGCGGCCGAGAAGGCGATGGCGGTGTGCCCCGACGGAAAGCTCTTGTTGTCCGAGCCATCGGGCCGTGTCGAGTGGACGGTGTTCTTCAGCAATTCGGTCGCCACCAGCGCTGAGCCGGTAGACAGCACCAGCTGCCGCGTGCCGGTCAGATCGTTGCTCGCCAGCGTGGCAACGCCCGCCAGTGCCGGCAGACCAGCGGCCATCACAGTAGAAGCCGTGTCCCAGTTTTTGGCCTTGTCGGCCCATGCATGACCGCATGCAAGAACGCCCAGCAGCCCCAAAGATGTCCAGATCGTGCGCAACGCAAACTCCCGTGTGAAGGCAGCAACGATTGTAGAAGCCTGGTGCGGTGTGGATTGCCCGGTCAAGCCGGGCAATGACACTTCTTACAAGCCGGGCAATGACACTTCCCTCGTCATCCTCGGGCTTGACCCGAGGGTCCATTGATGCTCCGATCAAGTCGGAGCATGACAAAGAGTTTTGTCATCCTCGGGCTCCTAGAAATGTCATCCTCGGGCTTGACCCGAGGATCCAGGCTGGCATCAAGCACCCCATGTGCCCTGTCAGGGCTAGACAAACATACCCGAAAGTCAAGTATTTAATTGGCTGTTTGTAATGAAAAAATGCATCAATGTGAAAAATCGACACCAAAGACCGTGACAGAAATTAAATACAATCTTGGGTTGTCTTGTAGCGAACATATCGGGCTTTGACACGTATGTCAGCTTGTGTTCACACGAGGCAGACAGAATTGCTCATAACGCAGTGCCCCAAGAAACCTTGCCTGGCACTGCGGTAGCCTGCCCGGCCCTGTTTCTGGCCAACACTCACCCACACTGCACCCCATGCCCTCACAGCCTCCGCCAATGCGTCTGCCCCTGAGCACCACTTTGCGCACCACCGCTCTGACTCTGGGCCTGTGTCTGGGCAGCGTGCAGGCGCAGGTCCCGGCCAACACGGCCAACATCATCCCCGGTGCGTCGGCCATCGGCCTGATCAACCCACAGCAGCCCGGTGCAGCTGCGGGCCTGGGCGCCATCCCTGGCATGGCCGTGCCTGGCATGGCAACCCCCGGCGCCACCCCCCCGGTGCTGCCCCAGCGCCCCGACATCGGCGCGCAAGACGCCGTCAACCGCAACTCGCTCACTCCGCTGCGCTTGCCCCAGCCGCAGGCTCCCAGTCAGTTCCAGCGCTTTGTGCAAGAAAGCACCGGCAAGCTGCTGCCGCTCTTTGGTGCCAACCTGTTTGACAACCCCCTGGCCTACGCCGCCGACAGCACCGCTGCCGCCCCCGGCGAATACGTGCTGGGCACGGGTGACGAGGTGCGCATCAATATTTCAGGCGCCATCGACTATGCCGGCACCCAGACGGTGGACCGCAATGGCCAGATCAGCCTGCCAAAGGTTGGCACGCTCAACCTGGCCGGGGTGCAGGTCAAAGACCTCGAGTCCGTCGTGCGCAAGCAGGTGGCCACCGTCTTCACCAACGTCACCGTCAACGCCAGCCTGGGCAAGCTGCGCGGCGTAACGGTGTATGTGGTGGGCCAGGCTCGCCAGCCCGGCACCTACAGCCTCACCAGCCTGTCCACCCTGGTGAACGCCGTGTTTGCCAGCGGCGGCCCCAGCGCCAACGGCAGCCTGCGCCAGATCACCCTCAAGCGCGGTGGCAAGACCGTCACCACGCTCGATCTGTACGACTTCATCGCCAAAGGCGACAAGGGCCGCGACGCGCTGCTGCAACCCGGTGACGTCATCACCATCCCGCCCGCAGGCCCGCGCGTGGCCCTGACCGGCGCCACCGACCTGGGCGCCATCTACGAGCTCAAAGACGGCACCACCGTGCAAGACCTGCTGGCCTTTGGCGGCGGCGTGCCTGCCCTGGCCAGCCAACAAAAAGCGCTCGTCGAGCGCATCGACCCTCAGCAACCTGGCGCCCCCCGCCAGGTGCAAAACCTCGTGCTCAACGCCGAAGGTCTGGCCCAGAAGCTGCGCGACGGCGACGTCATCACGCTCTTGCCCATCAGCCCCGCCTTTGGCAACGCTGTCACCCTGCAAGGGGCGGTGGCCCAGCCGCTGCGCCACGGCTGGTACGCCGGCATGCGCGTGGCCGATTTGATTCCTGACCGCGAAGCCCTCATCAGCCCCGACTTCTACAAGCGCCGCAACCAGCTGGTGCAAAACCGCATCGCCACGCTCCGCGCCCAGGGCTTTACCGCAGAGCAGATCCAGGCCCTGCAGCGCGCCGAGCAGCTGCCCGAAGACATCACCCTGTCCACCGAACTGATCGCCCGCAACCCCTTCTTTGGCCAGACCCAGCAAGGCATGCCGCTGGCCCAGGGGCAGTCCGGCCAGCCAGCCCAGCCGGGGCAGGGCGCCGCAGCCTTGCCTGGCCAGGCCAACGCCAGCCAGGGCAACGGCAACCCGATCCTCAGCGAGCAGGAACTGCAGATCCTGCGCGAGCGCCGCAACCAGGAAGCCCGCAACCCCGTTGACCGCGTGCGCGGCTTTGCCGAGCAGATCAACTGGGAATACGCCGTCATCCAGCGCCTGAACAAGGCCGAACTGCGCACCGAACTGATCCCCTTCAACCTGGCCAAGGCCGTCATCGACAAAGACCCCGCCCACAACCTGCAGCTGCAGCCCGACGACGTGGTCACCATCATGAGCAGCGCCGACCTGCGCCTGCCCGTGGCCAAGCAGACCCGCCTGGTGCGCCTCGAAGGCGAAGTCGCCTCGCCCGGCGTGTATCAGGCCCGGCCCGGTGAGACCATTCCCCAGCTCATCCAGCGCGCCGGTGGCCTCACGCCCCAGGCTTATCTGTATGGCATCGAGTTCACCCGCGAAACCGTGCGCAGGCAGCAGCAGCAAAACCTCGACCAGCTCATCCGCCGGCTCGAAGCCCAGATGCAAAGCGCCGGCGCCACCCTCACTGCCAACCTGACCGGCGAGCGTGCCCTGCAAGCCCAGAACCTGCAGCAGCAACAGCAGCAGCAAATGCAGGCCCAGATCAACCGCCTCAAGACCCTGCGCAGCAAAGGCCGCGTGGCCCTGGAGCTGGACATCAGCGTCAGCAAGCTCGACGCCATTCCGCCCCTGCCGCTGGAAGACGGTGACGCCATCCTCGTGCCCAGCCAGCCCGCCTTTGTGTCGGCCGCCGGCAGCGTCAACAACGAAAACGTCATGATCTACCGCCCCGGCCGCACCGTGGGCGAGGTGCTCAAGGCCGCCGGCCTGGCCGAAGACGCCGAACCGAGCGAAGCCTTTGTGCTGCGTGCCGACGGCAGCGTCCTCAGCCGCCGCAGTACCGGCTGGTTCAGCAGCTTCGAGTCCGCCAAGGTCATGCCCGGCGACACCCTGGTCGTGCCGCCCAAGGTCGACCGCGAATCCAAATACAACTTCGTCGTCCGCGCCCTGCGCGACTGGACCCAGATCTTCAGCAACCTAGGCATAGGCGCTGCGGCCATCCGGACCCTGCGCAATTAACAAATGTGCCCCGCATGCTGCGGGGCAAAAAATGGGGCTCAGCACTCACTCCGTTCGTGCTGAGCTTGTCGAAGCACACAAGCCCTAATTCAAGAAATCCATCGCGGTCAGAGACCGCTCCTACCCCCCCCCACCCTGCCGTAGGAGCGGTCTCCGACCGCGATAAAAAACCGTCCGAGCTGAGCCCCACCCTCCGCTCGTGCTGAGCCTGTCGAAGCACAGACCGCATACCCCCAAATGACCGACACCGTTTCACAAATCCCCGAAGACGACGAAATCAGCCTGCTCGACCTGCTGCAAACCATCGTCGACAACCTGCGCCTGCTCGTCCTCGGGCCGCTGGCCGTGGGCCTGGCCGCTTTGGGCATCAGCTTTGCCATCCCCCCCACCTACACCGCCAAAACCCAGTTCCTGCCCCCGCAGCAACAGCAAAGCGCCGTCGCTGGGCTGCTGCAGAGCCTGGGTAGCTTGGGCGGGCTGGCAGGTGCCGCCGCCGGTCTCAAGAATCCTGCTGACCAGTTCATAGCTTTTTTAAAAAGTAATGCGGTAGAGGACGCCCTCATCGACCGCTTCAAGCTTATAGACCGCTACCAAGCCAAGCTGCGTGCTGACGCCCGCCAAGCACTGGAAGCCAACGTCCGCATCGCCAGCGGCAAAGACGGATTGATCAGCGTCGAGTTTGACGACAAAGACCCGAAGTTCGCCGCCGAAGTGGCCAACGCCTATGTGGAAGAACTGCGCACCGTGCTGGGCCGCCTTGCCGTGACCGAGGCGCAGCAGCGCCGTCTGTTCTTTGAAAAGCAGCTCGTCCAAGCCAAAGACAACCTCACGGCCGCCGAGCAAGCCCTCAAGGCCACCGGCATCTCGGACAGCGTGCTCAAGAGCAACCCCGCCAGCGCCGTAGCAGGGGTCGCTGCGCTCAAGGCGCAGATCACCGCGCAAGAAGTCAAAGTGGGCGCCATGCGAGGCTACCTGGCAGAGACCGCGCCCGACTTCAAACAGGCCCTGACCGAACTGGCCAACCTGCGCGCCCAACTGGCCAAGCAAGACAAATACGATGCCGCTGGCCAAGGATCGGGCACAGCAGGGCAGGGCGATTACATCAGCCGCTACCGCGACTTCAAGTACCACGAGACCCTGTTCGAGCTCTTTGCCAAGCAGTACGAAATCGCCCGCGTGGATGAAGCCCGCGAGGGCGCAGTCATCCAGGTGCTCGACGCCGCCCAGCCCCCCGAGCGCAAGAGCAAACCCAAAAAAGCCCTGATCGCCATCATCGCCACGCTGGCCGCAGGTTTTGCCCTGCTGCTCTTCGTCTTCATCCGCCAGGCCCTGCGCAATGGCGCCCAAGACAGCGAAACTGCCAGCAAATTTGCACAGCTCAAAACCTCCTGGCGCAAGGCGCTCGGCAAAAGCTGATGGTCATCTTCCCACCGCCTTGTCATTCTCGGGCATGACCCGACAATCCTCCTTCCCCTTAGCACTTTGAAAATGAAAAAAATAGCCATTATTGGCCTGGGATACGTTGGTCTTCCTCTGGCTGTCGAATTCGGTAAATATCGCCCAGTTCTGGGTTTTGACATCAACGCAAAACGTATTACCGAGTTGCAAACTGGACAAGACCACACCTTGGAGTGTTCGCCGGAGCAGCTCAAAGAGGCTTTACACCTCAGCTACAGCAGCAAGCTTGATGACCTGAAGGTCTGCCAAATTTTCATCGTCACCGTACCCACACCCGTTGATACGGCCAACCGCCCAGACATGACGCCGCTTATCAAAGCCAGTCAAACAGTAGGGCAGGTGCTCAAAAAAGGCGACATCGTTATTTACGAATCGACGGTCTACCCGGGTGCTACAGAGGAAGTCTGCGTGCCTGTGCTCGAGAAAGTCAGTGGCTTGAAGTTCAACGCCGATTTTTACTGTGGCTACAGTCCCGAGCGGATCGTGCCGGGCGACAAGGTCAATGTGCTGACCACCATCAAGAAGATCACTAGCGGCAGCACGCCAGAGATTGCAGATGAAGTCGACGATCTTTACAAGAGCATCGTCAAGGCGGGTACCTGGCGGGCCAGCAGCATCAAGGTGGCCGAGGCAGCCAAAGTGATTGAAAACAGCCAACGTGACCTCAACATCGCATTCGTCAATGAGTTGTCGGTCATCTTCGAGCGCATTGGCATCGATACGCTGGAAGTACTCGAAGCCGCAGGCAGCAAATGGAATTTCCTGCCATTTCGCCCCGGCATGGTGGGCGGCCACTGCATTGGTGTGGACCCGTATTACCTCACGCACAAGGCCGAAGAGCTGGGCTACCACCCTCAGGTCATCCTCGCTGGCCGACGCATCAACGACAACATGGCCCGCTACGCCGCGCGCAATCTCATCAAACGCATGTTGCAAAACGGCATCAATGTGGCTGAAAGCACCATCGGTGTGATGGGCATCACCTTCAAAGAAAACTGCCCTGACATCCGAAACAGCAAGGTGGCCGACCTCGTCAAGGAACTGCAACAATGGGGCGCCAAAGTCGTGGTGGCCGACCTGTGGGCTGATGCCAACGAAGTCAAACACGAGTACGGCATCGATCTCGGCACCATTGATGCTACCCACCAGGTGGACTCTTTGGTCGTTGCAGTTGGTCATCATGAGTACCGTGACATGACTCTGGCTCAATTGCGAGCACTCTGCAAAACGGACAAGCCTGTTCTTGCCGATATCAAGTCCCTCTACAACCGACACGATGCCGCTGCCGCAGGCTTTACCGTCTTCCGCTTCTGATTAACCAGACCATGAAATTACAACAATTTCCCACCATCACCGGCCGTAAAATCCGCATTGCCGTCGTCGGGTGTGGCCGTATTTCCAAAAACCATTTCGGCTCCATTGAGCAGCATGCAAGCGACTTTGAGTTGGTGGCGGTTTGTGACGTGGATCCCCTAACCCTCGAGCAGCATACCCAGCAATACAAAGTGCCCGGCTATACCAGCATGGCCGACATGTTGGCCAAAGAGCAGATTGACCTGGTGAGCCTGTGCACCCCCAGCGGCCTGCACCCACAGCAAGCCATTCTGGCCGCACAGCACAAAGTGCATGTACTGACCGAAAAGCCCATGGGTACTCGCCTTGCCGATGGCGTGGCCATGGTCAAGGCCTGTGACCAAGCCAGTGTGCGTCTCTTTGTCGTCAAGCAAAACCGCCGCAATGCCACCTTGCAACTGCTCAAGCAAGCGGTGGAGCAAGGCCGATTTGGCCGCATATACAACGTGGCAATGAACGTGTTCTGGACACGCCCGCAAGACTATTACGATCAAGGCAACGGTTGGCGCGGCACATGGGAGATGGACGGCGGTGCTTTCATGAACCAGGCCAGCCATTACATCGATTTGCTCAACTGGATTGTTGGTCCGGTCGAAAGCGTCATGGCTTACACCGGCACTCAGGCCCGGGACATCGAAGCCGAAGACAGCGGCGTGGCAGCCATCCAGTGGCGCAGCGGGGCCATGGGTACGCTCAACGTCAGTATGTTGACCTATCCCAAGAACTTTGAAGGCAGTATCACCATCTTGGGCGAGAAGGGTACTGCGCGCATTGGTGGCGTTGCCGTAAACGAAATCCAGGAATGGCAGTTCTCAGATGCACGACCTGAAGACGCCGAAATCAAGAACGCCAGCTACGCCACGACCAGTGTGTATGGTTTTGGTCATCCGCTTTACTACCAAAATGTTATGGACGTGCTGCGTGGCCGTGCGGAACCTGAAACTGATGGGCGCTCTGGACTCAAGAGCCTGGAGCTGCTGGTGGCCATGTATCGCTCGGCCAAAGATGGTGTGAAAGTGTCTTTGCCACTGCACGTTTAATGCGCCGTAACGCAGGCATGTCGCTGGACATTGGGATTGTGGGCGCCGGTATCAACGGTATGTGCATCGCTTGGCTGCTGGCACAAGACGGACACAAGGTAACTGTTTACGAGCGAGATATGCCCATGGCAGCCACCAGCAGCGCAAGCAGCAAGCTGCTCCATGGTGGGTTGCGGTATTTGGAAAACTTGGAGTTCCGGCTGGTCAAAGAGGCACTGCAAGAGCGTGACGCCTGGCTTGAGCGTGTGCCGCATCTGGCCAAACCCCTGCAACTGATGATCCCCGTCTATACCCACAGCCGAAGAAGCCGATGGCAATACGCTCTGGGTCTGGGTTTGTATGACCATCTGGCAAAGAGTCATTTTGTTCCAAGGAGTCAGTGGCTTGATAAGCCAAGCACCTTGGCCATGGATCCCGGCCTAAAGGTCGAGGGCCTCAAAGGGGCCTACAGCTTTTGGGACGGTCAAATGGACGACCATTCTCTGGGCCTATGGGTGACCGAGCAAGCCCTCGCCGCAGGTGTTCAGCTCAAGATAGGCACTGAGGTTAAGCAAATCAGCCCGCTTGGTGAAGTGCTGACCGGTGAGGGCAAGACGATAAAACACCGTAAGTTGATCAACGTGGCCGGCCCGTGGGCACAAAATCTGGCACGTAATAGCGGCATACCTCTGAAGCACCAGCTGGATTTGGTGCGGGGCAGCCACATTTTGCTGCGAGACAACTGCAAGCATGCCTGGTTGCTGGAAGTGCCTGGTGAGCGACGCATCTTTTTTGTGTTGCCATGGCAAGGCAAAACGCTTGTAGGCACCACGGAGGTGCGACAAACGCTGGATGAGCCCATCCAGTGCAGCGTACAAGAGAAACAATATTTGCTTGACGCCTACAAACACTACTTTCCGCAAGCCAGCCTGGACATCGAATCCAGTTTTGCAGGATTGCGCCCATTGATCAAAAGTACTTCTAACCCCACTCAGGCCACCCGCGAGTACGTCATTGAACAACATGGTCAAGTCACCACGGTGTTGGGTGGGAAGTGGACAACATCCATGGCATTAGCCAGAAAAGTCAAAGAGAAAGTGATTCACTGAAATGAGCGCATACACAGTACACCCCACCGCCATCGTTGACGATGGCGCGCAGATTGGTGAAGGCAGCCGCGTGTGGCATTGGGTCCATGTTTGTGGCGGCGCCAAGATCGGAAAAGGCGTGTCTTTGGGCCAGAACGTGTTTGTAGGCAACATAGTCAGCATTGGCGACCATTGCAAGATCCAGAACAACGTCAGTGTGTACGACAACGTCACGCTTGAAGAAGGCGTATTTTGTGGCCCCAGCATGGTGTTCACCAATGTCTATAACCCGCGCTCGCTGATCGAACGGAAAAGCGAGTACCGGAACACCCTTGTCAAAAAAGGTGCAACCCTTGGTGCCAACTGCACCATCGTTTGCGGTACGACCATTGGCGAATATGCTTTTGTGGGGGCAGGTGCTGTCGTCAACAAAGACGTCAAGCCCTATGCACTGATGGTGGGTGTACCTGCGCGGCAGATCGGTTGGATGAGCGAATATGGCGAACAACTTGACCTGCCGCTGGAAGGTCAGGCCCAAACGCAATGCCAACACACTGGTGACCGCTATACCTTGAGCGGCAACACATTGACCAAACAAGCCAGGTAAACAGTATGGAATTTATCGACCTAAAAACTCAATACCAGCGTCTTAAGGCAGATATAGATGCCGCAATTCAGCGTGTGCTCGACCACGGGCAATACATCCTTGGCCCCGAGGTGGCTGAGCTTGAAGAAAAGCTGGCCGCCTACACTGGCGCTAAGTATTGCATCACTGTGGCCAATGGTACCGATGCATTGCAGATCGCCCAGATGGCATTGGGCATTGGCCCAGGCGACGAGGTCATCACACCTGGTTTTACCTACATTGCCACGGCCGAAACTGTCGCTCTTCTAGGGGCCAAGCCTGTGTATGTGGACATCGACCCCCGTACCTACAACCTGAACCCTGAGTTGCTTCAAGCAGCCATCACACCGCGAACCAAAGCCATCGTGCCAGTGAGCCTGTACGGCCAATGCGCCGACTTTGACTCCATCAATGCCATTGCGGCTAAACACGGTATTCCCGTGATTGAAGATGCAGCCCAAAGCTTTGGGGCGACCTATAAGGGTCGCAAAAGCTGCAACCTGTCTACCATCGGTTGTGCCAGCTTCTTTCCGAGCAAACCCCTAGGCTGCTACGGCGACGGCGGGGCGATTTTCACAAACGATGAAGAATTGGCCAGAGTAATTCGCCAAATTGCGCGTCATGGACAAGATCGCCGTTATCACCATATTAGAGTTGGTGTAAACAGCAGGCTAGATACCATACAGGCCGCAATTATCTTGCCAAAATTGTCAATATTAGATGAAGAAATACAAGCTCGACAGCACGTGGCTCAAAATTATTATGAAAATTTTAAAAATGAAAAACAAAAGCAGATTGCTGAGAATATAAAAATTCCGCTAATAAAAGAATATAATGTAAGTGCATGGGCTCAATATACAATACAAGTAGAAAATCGAGATGCATTAGTAAAAAAACTTAACAAAAAAGGTATTCCTACGGCAATACATTATCCTCTCCCACTAAATAAACAGCCAGCCGTGAAAGATGAAAATAAATCGTTGGAAATAGGTAACAAAATATCTGAATGTGTATTAAGCCTTCCTATGCATCCGTATTTAAAAAGCGAAGTAGTTGCCGAAATCGTTAAAGCAGTATTAAGATAGGATTAACTTTAATAAAATAAAATTAAAGTGAATAAAAAAAATATATTAGAAGTCGCGTTAAGTAGTGCGCTGAGCATATTACTAAATTTGTTAATAATAAAAACATATGAAAAAATAGATCAGGAAAAATTAATATTAACACTTAACAGCCTTTATTATGCGGCAATAATAATGCCGATTATAAATTTTAGATCCGATATTGATGGTATTTTGCACAACGACAGAAAAAAAATTCTAAAGATATTATACTATTTAAATTTATTGACACTAGTATTAATTCCGCTAATAAATTTTGCATTTAAATATACTGAAATAATAGCAATATCAATAGCACTGTTGTTGCAGTCGATGTTGCAATTAATGGCCATAAGAAAAAACAGCAAGATTATCTATGTATCCAAATTATCAATGATACCAGTGACTCTAATAATGCTAGAGAGTAAATCATTAATAACATCTTCATTAGCTATTGGAATTCATAATTTTTTAATTTCGGTCATTATTTGGCATGGCATGAGATATTGGCAGTCGGAAATAAGAAGGTATAACAACAAAAAATGGATAGCAGTCTCGATGGCGTTGGAACCATTAATAATTGGAGCTCCTTCGTTAATGTTTCAGAAGTTATCGAATGAGATAGTATTGGATTTGCACAAATTTTTAAGGTTCATACATGCACCAATTTTATTCTTGCCCGGCGTAGTTAGTCAAATAAAATTAGCAACTGGAAGTGATAAAGAAAAAATAAGCGAAACGATAATTGAATTGGCATTTTTTATAGCGGTATTAATTTTTTTCAGTACAATCGCAATAATGTTTAATGAGTTACATTTAAGCAATTTAAAAATAATTATAGTAATGTCGCTGGTTACAGCTTTAATGGCTGTGGTTGGATCAAGAGTTTATTTGCTAACTAATAACGGGAAAGAAATGTTCAGGGCGATAACATGCATAATTTCCATAACTATGCTAGTTATCATTTACTTAATGCAATCTATAAGCGATGTAAATAAATTAATTACTTTTAATATTATAATTGTGATGTATCATTTTGCGATTTGGTATAAAATATGGAAAATTTAATTATTACTAGGTCAGAGAATGTGAGCACTGATGTGCGTGTCAGCACGCTGATTTCCAATTTGAAAAATTATGAATTGTGTGTAGTAGGAAGGTCTAGTGTAAAAATAATTGGAGCTGACGGAGCCTGCATAGATGAAATCAAAATAAATAGACTACAAAGGAATTTGCAAGCGAAAAAGATAACCAGCATTATTAAGGGAAGCAAATATAAAAAAATATTTGCGATTGATATAGATTGCATAAAAGTCCTTGCCTCCGTAGAAACTGATGCAGAAAAGATATTAGATTTACATGAAGATTTTTTGGTGGTAATGGGTTCAAATATTATCGATATCATTTTAGCCTTTTACTATAATATAATTTATTATTTATATTCCCGAAAAATAAATAAAATTATAACAATTTCGGATGTTCTGGGTGATAAATACAAGAAGTATGGTAACAAAGTGATAGTCATCTATAATATAAATGACAAGATAAAAAGAATAGACGGAAAGAAAAATGAAATAATCAATCCAAAATATGTATATCACGGGATATTGAGCAAAAATCGAGATTCAGATTTCATGATCGCTGAAGCAGCAGCCAGAAAATTGGATTTAACAATATATACTGAAAGTGAAATCAATTTAGAAGAAATGTCTTCTGTAAAAGTAAAAAAATACGTTCAGCAAGTTGAAATTACTAAAGAGTTGTCACAATACGACATTGGATTATTCTATTATAGAGCATCAGTTGATAAATCAACTAGAGATTGTCTACCTAATAAATTTTTTGAATTCGTATACGCTGGATTGCCAGTAATATTTGGACGAAATAAATCGATAGATAAAATTTTGCAAAAATACAAAATAGGGATATGTATAGATTCAATTGAAGAAATTGAAATGGCTGAACGCTATATTATAGAACTATATAATAGCGGTAAATACTCATACGAGCGGGAAAAATTTTTAATTGATTATAATTTTGAAAAAACAAAAAATCAATGGCAAGAAGTGGTGAAGTAAAATGTGTGGATTTTCAATAATAATCGAAAGCAATAAAACTGATAATGCTGATTTATATAAAAATATAGCCAATAGAACTATTGCTTATCGTGGATTGGAGGAGTCCTCATCCGTCAAAATCAATAATCAAAAATTTAATATTTATATACAGCACGAACGATTATTAACGGTCGGCAATATCGAACAAGGCAAACAACCGATAAAGATATCAGATAAGTATTTTGCTTTATTTAATGGCGCAATTTATAATTATCAATCGATACGCGATAAGTATTCGATAGATAAGGCAATTGAATCTGATACAGATGTTTTGGCTAATTTGATAAAAAATAATAATTTACGAATTGATGAAATTGATGGAATGTATGCACTAGCAATAATTGATTTGAATGATAATAAATTGATACTTCACAGGGACCCATACGGCGAGAAGCCATTATTTTACTATCAAGATAATTTAGTTACTATTGTTTCCTCATCGCTCCATTTTATTCGGAAAGTAGCGAATTTAAATACCATAGAGAAAGTTGTCGGTGATAATTATCTTTCATCAGGTCCGTCAGAAAGGAGTGATGAAAAAACTGATTTTAAGGAAATATTTACAGTCATACCTTCTGAAAAAGTCATACTTGACTTTCAAAAACAATCCATCCAAAGAAAAAATGCAATTGAAAATAAATTATTGAATAGAAGATTTATAAGTAACATAGAAAGTCAATTAACAGATTTATTGCTGGAATCTGTTGAAAAACGGACAAATGTTAAGCAAAAATATTGCATCGGTTTGTCGGGTGGTGTAGATAGTTCAACTTTAGCTGGCCTAACAAGATATCTATATCCAGATAAAGATATTTATTCAGTAAGCAATATTTATCCTACTATCGATCCTAGCAACGATGAATCGCATTTGATAAAACTTGTTGGAAAAAAATTAAAAATAAAGCAATTTTTTACTGAGCCGAAACTGGATTTCGTGAAGGCAAATATCGATCCTATGCTGTCTATCATGGACTTTTGCCCAATGAACACTTGTATGTCTGGTTGGTCAACCTATGCATGTATGAAAGAAAATGGATTCAGATATTCAATTGAAGGGCAAGGTGCTGATGAACTATTTGCAGGATATCAGCCTTATATAACTAATTTAATATCAAATTCAAATGGAATTGTTGACTTAATTAAACTCATATCATCGATTGTCAAAAACGTGGAAGGGCCGTATGTAAAAAAGATAATTAATCACGGTGTGATAGGCTACATAAATAATAATACGAAAAAAATTAATGCGTTAAAAAACACCTTCCTTCCAAAAAAAGTTAATAACAAGCTAAATTCTATTTCTGCAACTTTAGAAGAAATATTGCTAAGAGATCAAAATAACAATTTGAGAAATTTACTTCAGTATGGTGATAAATCTTCAATGTATTTTAATGTTGAGCAAAGATTGCCATATTTGAGTTTGGAATTAAGAAATCTAGTAAATCAAACCTTAACAAGCGAGCTTATTGGCAAGGAAGGCACTAAGCTCATTCTAAGAAGAATTGCAAAGAAGCTAGGTGTTCCTGATGAGATTATTTCGAGAAAAATAAAATTAGGCTGGCCTATCCCTGAAGAAATATGGATGAAGAATGGTCTTGATGATTATTTTCTTTCTAAATTGAATGAAATGAATTCAAATTATGCAAAAGAATACATACGCAAGAGTACTCGAGAAAAAATCAGATACTACCTTTATAAAAGATGGCTTTTCCTACATGAATTAAAAGAAATTTAAACTACGTGTTATATTCATCATGATTAAATATAAATTAAAAAAAATCAATATTAATATTGACAGCTGTGGGAAAGCAGGTTATGCATCTAGAATTGGAATAAAATCGGCCGTCAATAACATTGAACTCGGCGAGATTGAAATCTGTAATACTTCGATATTTTTCGGTGATTTTTTATATTTCGATGATTTGATTAAATATTTGGGAGGCAAAAATAAATCTGTATATTTGGCATCGCATACTCATTTCTCAATATCGACCGTAAGTGAAAGCAAATCAAAATTAGGAATTACTGATAATTTTGAGTTATCCAAGATATCAAATGATTTCCAGAATTCGATGCAGGTCGAAGGAGAATTAAATTCTTACGACTACTATGAAATGGATGTAAATATACCTGTCTACAGACGTTTGGAAATAAATATACCATTAATAAATAGAGGCGTTTGTTTTCCATTGCCAAATCTTAAAAAAAATATCGACAAAAAAATCAGAGTTTTCGCTTTCAAAAATAATGATTCAATTGAATTTATTTTAATTCATCACGCAAATCACCCAGTAACTGGTGTGGATGAAATTAATATGTCAAGTGATTATGTAGGAATACTGAGGAATGCTGTTTCAAAGAAATTTAAAAATAGTAATGTTTTTTTTATGCTAGGGGCTGCTGGAGACGTAAGGCCGAACTTGACTTCGAAAAGATTTAGATGGTTGCCAAATAATTTTATCTTAAATAAGAAATTTTGTCCTTCAAATACAGTTAAGTTAAGAGAACTTGTACTCGATTCTTATTCTAATCTTGATGAATTAAAATTAATAAAATCAGGACGTGTTCAGAAAATAAATTTTGAGAAAGAGGAGATAAAATTAAATGGTCCTGGCTCATTCAGTTTTATTTTAGATAAAATGAAGTTTAATGATGTTGAGTTTCAATTCTGGCCCTTCGAAGTGTCGAATTTATACCAGATTGAATTGAATGAAAAATTCCCTAACATTAGTAAGCTAATAGTATCTTGCTCAGGAAACGTTTTTGGATATCTTCCATACAAAAGTCAAATTCATTATGGCGGATATGAGGTGCATAGATCTCGTGACTTTTTTTCATTAAAGGCAGAAATTTATTATGAGTAATGTATTGTATATACGTGCTGGCCTTTCTAATATTAAGCTCAAAAAAAGTGAAATAATTAAAGCTCTCAAATCTGAATTTAAAGCAGATGAATTGATGGCACCTGCTTTCACTGGAGCTAGAAGAGTCTTTTCAGCAGAGAATACTATTCAACGCAACTTAGGTGGAGCTTTATCAAAGCTTATCTTGAATGAGGTTGATAGTGTAGTCTCGTTTCACCCCAGTCATAAATTTTGTGGCACTAAAGGACTTAAAAGTCTACTATCTCAACATGATTACAATAAGTCATGCTTCTGGCCTGTTAAGATGCTGGCTGAAGAATATGATTCTAGTATGCTGTTAATCGGTTGTTTAACCGAAAGTCCAGGTTTCTCAACTGTACATGCCAGTCAGGAAATCCTCGGATTAACAAAACTTCATCTTTTAAGATTTCTTTATAGATGGGATTACAATAACAGCAGTCACATTGCAAGAGAAATACCTGGATGCAGTTTGTCTTTTGGGAAATTTTACGAGCATTATATTAATAAAGATTTGTTAAAGGTTGGTAAATTTGCTGGTTTAAATTATATTTATATATCTAGTATTGCTAAAGCAATGGAGATTGAATTAGAAATTCTTAAAAAAAATCCAAGATTTGTAAAGTGTGAAAAAAAATTCTGTCTCACTTGCTCCTTGAGATTATATTGATAATGTTTCTACTTCTGGTTGTTTACCCTCTGCTAGTTATTATTCAATCCATTGCAAATTCGCAAATCATTTCATTCAATACAATTGTATTAATTTGTATTTTACTCTCGTGTAGAAGAATTTTTTTCCTCTCACATACAGGCTTAATTTATGTTATTTTGCTTTCTATTGTGTTGAGCATTTCTCTACTTAATTCAATAGTAAATTACAAAATTGTGGATGAATCATACTCTACGTTATTTTTAATTGTTGCAATGACATTAATTGGGCTAAATGATTCCAATAACTTAAGCCCTATCAAAAAAGTTCCATTTTATAAAAAGATTTTGGCAATATTTCTGATAGCATGCTCACTATCTTTTGTTTTGCAAAACTATGCAGAGACAGGAGTGCTATCCCTTAATATTTTTGATAGTACGGGCGATGTAGTTTTATCTTATCAATTTTTGGGTTTGTCCTTTGGTTATATTTTCTTAAAAATATTTAATAGTAATTACTCTACATTTTTTTCTTTTCCGATTTTTATTTTATCGGGTGCGAGAGGAGCTTTTTTTTCCTATTTATTTTCATCATTTAGAAATTTGTTTATTTTATTTGAGTTTTGCGTCATAGTTATTTTATTTGTATTTTTATTTTTCGATGTCAAAGATTTGGATTTGGGCCTCTTGAGATTTTCTTATATTTTTGGTGATAGCTACAACGATCGACTTTTTTATTTGAATCGTTTTGATGATTTATTTTCTTTTTATGGTGTTTTTCGTTATGATGTGGTCTTAAATAACGAACCTGGCTCATATATTCACAATATATTAGACTTTGTAATGAGTTTTGGTTTGTTGTCTATTATATTTATTCCATTTTTAATATTAGTGCTGCGTTATTCTGTTGTTGAACGTGACCCCTTCTTTGTATTCATAATTTACTATTCTGTTTTTTTTGGAGGAATTACCTTTTTCCTGATTTGGTATGCTCTCGCTTTTGCTTCAAACAAATTCAAAAAGATTTTCTGAATTATTAAATTTAATCTGGATTACCTGGCTATGAAAAAAATTGTTCATCTTTCATACTTACATGAACACACAGACTCCAGAATTTTTAATCGTCATGTGAAAGTTATTAAGAATTTTACAAATTACCCTGTTGTTTTCTATTCTAAAAATATTTGCTCATTTTCTAATAAATGGCTACGCTTGATTGAGTTTTTCTTTAAAATTATATTTCGATATAATATTTTTAAGGATAGCAAAAAAAATAAAACAATCTACTTTTTGCATGATCCACTATTGTTGATATTTTCCCCTTTATTAATTATGTTTGGAGTTGTGATTTTCGATGCTCATGAAGACTTGCCATTACAGATAATGCACAAAATAAGAAATAAACGCATTGCAGAATTTATTTCGTTATTATCGAAACTGTTTTTATCATTTTATTGCTATTTTTTCGTGAAACGTGTGATTGTTGTTGTTGATAGCATGCTTCAGCGCTGGTATCATCCAAGGGCCATTTTATTCCCTAATTTTGAAGTCTTAACACCTTTTATTAATAATAATTCAGGTAAGCAATCAAATAAAATTTTCGACTTCATATATAGTGGAAACATATCCCCTGAAAGAGGTGCGGATCATTTGATAGAGTTTATTGATATTGCTTTATCATTTAATAAAAAAATCGCTGTAATGACATTTGATTCAGAATATACGCGCAATCTGTTTGCAAAATATAGCCATATTGAAAATTTTGCAATTATATTTTCTCCTGGCCGCCAAATAATTGAATATTATTATAGTATTAGTAAAATGGGCTTGTGCTTTCTTCATTTGACCCCGGCTTATTATAATAGCTATCCTGTTAAAATTATTGAATATTTATTTTTTGGTCTCCCTTTCATTAGTACGAATGTTTTTTTCGCAGCCAATATCGTTTCCAAATACCATTGCGGCATTATTGTCGCTAATGATAATACTTCGTATGAATTCAATTCTATTAACAATAATTTTGATTTATTGTACTCTGAGCTTGCTTTTAATTTGCAAAATAATTCATCAGAAATTCTTTCTGATGTGAGTTTTCCCACTGATTTATATGTAAAGTTTGTTTATTCAATTTGAAATAATGATTAACTTAACAGCAGCATGTCTTTTCCTTTGTTTTGTCCGCTGTTGAAATGTTGTTGGGCAGTCATTCGCGCGAAATTTACTGAAATGTGGGCTTCGATGGCATTAATCTTGCGGATTTAGTATTGTTCTTTGACATCCGTCTGTTTGGCCCACAACGGATTCTGCATTCGCTTCTTGTTATCGTCCATCCGCAGACTTCGCAGAAGGGAAGATAATCTGAAAATAGAGATTTCAGCTGCTTTTAATGAAGAGCTATGAGGATGTTAAATTTGACGAAGAGCCAGATCATGACGATCCTAAGCGAAGGAGAGGTTGGATTGTCACTGGTTTCGGAACGCAGATCGGCGCTAGGCTTTAGCATTTAATGTATTTCATAGAGAGGGTAGTTAAATGAAAATTTGGATTTTTCAAACGGGTGAACCTTTGCACTGTGATGGTGGAAATCCAAGACCAATGCGTGCTATGAACCTCGCCAACGTACTTGTCGAGCGAGGTCATTTTGTTGAGATTTTTAGCTCGGCTTTTTATCACCAGGAAAAGCGACATCGCTCTAATAAGTTGGAATCGATCTACTTACATGAGCGACTGACTATTCATTTGATACCTTCAATAGGATATAAACGAAACATAGGAATCGGGCGATTATTTGATCATGCGCAGATAGCAGTGATCCTTTGGAGACTTCTTCGCACCAGCAATTTTACTAAACCTGATCTAGCCTTCGTGGGCTATCCTCCAATTGAAGCGGCCTGGGTCATGATACGATGGCTTAAAAAAAATAATGTACTAAGTATTATAGATGTTAAGGATCAGTGGCCTTCAATATTTATCGATGCTGTACCATCTGCGCTGCGAGGTGTAGCTAAGCTGGTTTTTGCCCCCTATTTCTGGCTTGGTCGGCGTGCTATGCGTGACGCTTCAGCCATCACCTCTATATCTGAACCATTTTTGGCTTGGGCCTTGGATTTTGCTGGCAGGCCGCGCCAAGAGGCAGATGCCGTTGTTCCTTTGGTCCCTGCGCGTCTTTTACTAACTAACACTGAGATGTCTGAGGCCTCTCAATGGTGGTCGACTGTTGGTGTTAATTTGGAAAATGGACGCTACTTCAGTTTTGTAGGTAGTTTGTCTCAGGCTTTTGATTTTTCAGCTTTGCGGGATGCAGTAATGCGTTTGCAGTTGCTTCATCCTGAGTGTCAGGTTGTGATCTGTGGTAGCGGCGGAGAAGATCGAGCTGTTAGGTCTTTGTTTGCTGGAATGCCGAACGTTATTCTGCCGGGGTGGATTGACGCCCCCAAAATTGCGGCTTTGATGCAGTCGACCGTTGCGACATTAGCTCCATATCGTAATACATCAGACTTTCAACTGAGCATACCAAACAAAGTGCTTGATAGCTTATCGTTTGGGCAACCCGTGGTCACAGCGCTCCGTGGTGAGGTTGAAGGACTGATTAACAATGCCGGAGTAGGCATCGTCTGCACAGACACAGCTGATGGCTGGTTAGCTGCGTTGTGCCATCTTCTCGAAGACAATGAATCCCGCCGGGAAATGTCGATTCGAGCTATTCAGATTTATAATGATCGGTACGATGCGGGCACTGTTTACGGTGCCTTTGTGGGCAATATGGAAAAATTGGCTACAGAACCCAGAACCCCATGAGTGATAAAGAGCTTGAACGACAGCGATATGATGACCGCGCTGTCAAGGCACGCGCGAGTCTTCAGTCTCAATCCGGCACGCACGGTGGAGCCGCGTCAATTCCACGTGTTTTGCGCGCACCGTATGCGTGTTACGAGGCTTTGTTGCAAGAGGTGTTAGGGCCAGACTCAGTCGTATTGGAAATCGGCTCAGGCACTGGTGAGTTCACTGAAGCCTTGTTGCGTAGCGGTGCGAAGGTAGTCGCAAGCGATATCTCGATGGAATCTCTTGAATCACTTCGCATCAGATACGAGGGTAAGAATAATTTATGTACCCTGACATGCGATATGGAAATTCTTCCGTTTCCAGATGGAATGTTCGATACAGTAGTTAGCGCAGGTAGTCTTAGTTATGGTGACAACTTGTTGGTTTTGCACCATATCAATCGCCTACTAAAGCCTGGTGGGTACTTTATTTGTGTAGATTCACTGAACCATAATCCGGTGTATCGTATTAACCGCTATATACATTTTCTCCGGGGCGATCGTAGCTACAGTACCCTGAAACGAATGCCAACCATTGAGCTGATTAGACAATATCAAGCTACACTGGGTGGTGAGTCAAGCGTATTCTATTTCGGAGGGCTTTCGTGGCTGATTATGGTTTTGGCTAAATTGGGCTTGAAATCTTTTTGGGCTAATGTATCCGATAGGTTTGACCACTTGTTCCGGGTTCAAAGGTCGGCATTTAAGTTTGTTTTAATGGCCAGAAAGGGTCTTTAATTTGTTTATGGATTACTCGAAATTAGGTGAGCTTGCAGTAGCTAACTCTCATCAGGATGCCTTAGAACTTGGCTCCTCAAGTCCTTCACAATTGCAGTCATATCTAACTAAAATGATGCTCATCCGCGCGGTTGAACGGCGACTTGCTGAAGTGCGGCGTGATGGCTTGGTAGGCGGGCCGGTTCACCTGGGTGTTGGACAAGAGGCTGTGGCTGTGGGGGTGTCTTCGGTCTTAAGGTCAAGTGACAGAGTATTTGGTGCCCATCGGTCACATTCACACCTACTGGCATTGGGTTCCGATGTGCGCAAGTTGTTTGCCGAGGTGCTTGCCCGAGAGACTGGGCATTCTCGTGGCATGGGCGGTTCCATGCACCTGTGGGATCAGTCGGTGGGTTTTTATGGGTCTGTACCAATCGTTGCAGGTACGGTGTCCTTGGCTGTCGGCGCTGCTATGGCGGCGCGACTTCAAGATACCGGTGATGTTGCTGTGGCCTATTTGGGTGATGGAGCGGTCGAGGAGGGGGTGGTCCACGAGTCGCTCAACTTGGCGAGAGTGCAGCGTGATCCGGTAATTTTCGTTGTAGAAAACAATCTGTTTGCCAGCCACATGCATATCTCGTTGCGCCAGCCCTCAGATTGCACAGCGCGTTTTGCCGTAGCGCACGACATACCTAGCTACGTAGTGGACGGTAACGATGTGTTGTCCGTGGCCCGCGCCGCTGATGATTTAGTGCGTGCTGCGAGACGGGGCGAAGGACCAGGTTTCCTGGAAGCGGTTACTTACAGATGGTATGGCCATGTCGATTGGCGTGAAGACATTGACGTTGGCGTAAATAGATCACAGCATGATGTTGATGATTGGCGAGCCAAGGATCCGGTCCGTCGGTTATTTGACGCGATGAAAGCAGCAGGAGTCTGGTCTGACGCCGAGCAGTCCGCTTTGCAGCAATCGATTGACGAGCAGATCGAGCTGGCTTGGGAGGCGGCTTTGGTCGATCCGTCGCCGGCCAGTGACTGCTTGCTGGGTCATGTCTATTCAAGGTCAAAGGGCGGATGATGGAGCGGAAAACTCATAACTATGGGACGGCAATTCTTGCAGCATTTGATTACTTGCTGACAAATTATCCTGAGGTCTTTGTGATTGGCCAGGGGCTTTGGAGTCCTTGGTATGTCGGCAATTCAATGACAGACCTCGATAAGCGGTATGGGACGCAACGCATCATCGATACCCCAGTGTCAGAATCTGCTTGCACGGGGGCGGCTGTTGGTGCATCGCTAGCTGGGATGAAGCCCATTGTGGTACACCCACGGATGGACTTTATGCTTTACGCGATGGATGCAATCGTCAACCAGGCGGCAAAGTGGTCAACTATGGTGGGCGGTCAGGCCCATCCTGCCGTCACCATCCGCGGCATCATTAACCGTGGTGGCGAACAAGGTGCACAGCATTCGCAATCATTACATTCATGGTTCGCTCACATACCGGGATTGCGCGTGGTCATGCCGTCCACTGTGGCTGATGCTCGGGATTTACTTGTTGCAGCTGTTTTGTCGCCTGATCCGGTGTTGTACATTGATGACCGCTGGCTGTATGCCCAGACCGATGAACTTGACCCTATAGTTGAGCTGGATCTTGCTCGCGAGGGGCCAAGGGTGTTGGCAGAGGGGACAGACATCACGGTGGTCGGTTCAAGCTACGCCACCCATTTGGCAATGCAGGCGCGGGAAGAGTTGGCGAAACTGGGTCATTCGGCAGAGGTTGTCGATCTTCGTGTCTTAAACCCTTTTCGACCGGAAGTCATTCGGCAGTCGGTGAAGAAGACGGGGCGGCTGCTTGTCGTGGATGGCGGTTGGAGGACGTGTGGTATGTCTGCTGAAGTGCTTGCGTCAGTAGTCGAAGGGCTTCCACCTCAGGCATTGATTCGAACACCCGCTAGGGTGACCTTGCCCGATGCACCAGCTCCCACATCTCGTAACCTCGAATTGCTGTATTACCCGGATGTCCCTCGGGTTGTTAACGCAGCGCTAGCTCTTTTCAATTGATTGCTTAGAAATGGAGAAAACTATGACAGCAACTAAATCAGTTCCTTTTTTCAACTATCCCAGAGCTTATCTTGACGATAGAGAAGCTCTGCTGAAAATCATCGACGATGTGGGTAGTCGTGGCGCCTTCATCATGCAAAAGGATCTGCGCGAATTTGAGATAGCGCTTGCAAAGTTTACAGGTGCACGGCATGCAGTCGGCGTTGCTAACGCAACCGATGGCCTAGAACTGGCTTGGATGGCGGTGGGATTGCGTCCCGGGGATGAGGTCATTTGCTGCTCGCACACGATGCTGGCCACCGCTTCTGCCATCAAAACGGCGGGTGGTACGCCAGTTCCGGTAGAGTTGGGCAGTGACGGTTTGATCGATCCAGACGCGGTTGCAGATGCCGTGAATCCGCGTACTGTGGGCATTATGCCCACACAGCTCAACGGTCGTACCTGCGACATGCACCGCATCATGGACATTGCTCAGAAGCACCGCCTTTTCGTTGTCGAAGATGCAGCACAGGCTCTGGGTTCGCGGTTCAAGGGCCAGCATGCGGGCACCTTCGGGCAGGCTGCAGCAATCAGCTTTTTCCCGGCTAAGGTGCTTGGCAGCCTTGGAGATGGGGGCGGAGTAATTACCAACGATGATTACATCTTTGACCGGGTCTACCAACTGCATGACCACGGCCGTGACGTGCAAGGCGAGGTACGTAGTTGGGGACGCAATAGCCGTCTTGATAACTTGCAGGCAGCGATCCTTAACCATAACTTGAAGTCGTATGACAAGGTCATCGCCCGTCGTCGCGCTATTGCAAGTCTCTACCAAGCCCGGTTGGGCGAATTGCCCGAGTTGCAATTACCGCCCGCTCCGGATGCAAATCCGGATCATTTCGATATCTACCAGAACTACGAATTGCAAGCTGATCGGCGAGATGAACTGAAAGAACATCTCCGCATCAACGGCATTGGCACTTTAATTCAGTGGGGGGGTAAAGCCGTTCATCAGTGGGAGCGGTTGGGATTTACCGTCAAGCTGCCTAAAGTGGAACGATTCTTTGAGCGGTGCATCATGCTTCCGATGAACATGTTCATAAGTGACGACGATGTGAACTACGTGTGTGACCAAGTCATTGCTTTTTACCGAGGCTGAAGACGTGAAGCGCCTATTTGACTTTGTCGCCTCTTTTTTTGGCCTTCTAATTGCCTCGCCGGTACTTTTACCGGTGATGTTTCTGGTATGGAGACAGGATCGTCATTCACCTTTCTACGTAGCGCCGCGGGTTGGGCAGAATGGAGTGCCTTTCAAGATGATGAAACTCCGATCCATGGTGGTAAATGCCGATAAATCAGGCGTTGACTCCACGGGTGCGAATGACCGCCGTATTACCCCAGTGGGGCATTTCATCCGTCGTTACAAGTTGGACGAATTGACTCAGTTGTGGAATGTGCTCAAGGGTGATATGAGCCTGGTTGGTCCTCGGCCTAACGTCCAACGAGAAACGGACCTCTATACACCGCTAGAGCGCCAACTATTGACGGTGAAGCCTGGCATTACAGATTTCTCCTCAATCGTGTTTTCGGATGAGGGCGATATTCTCAAGGATCAGCCTGATCCGGATATCGCGTACAACCAATTGATCCGCCCCGGCAAGAGCCTTTTGGGATTGTTTTATATTGAAAACCGTAGCTTGCTGTTGGATATCCAGCTTTGTTGGCTCACTGTAACAGCAATTCTGTCGCGGCAAAAAGCATTATCCAAAATCCAAGTGCTGCTGCAACGTTTGGGTGCAGACGCCTCATTGGTGGAATTGGCTGCACGGCAGAAGCCTCTTACGCCCCAACCCCCACCTGGCGGAACTAAGGTAGTAACATCTCGGGATGGCAATCCATTTGTTTGAATTGCTTACAGCACAAAAGGGCGAGCTTGGTAATTTGAAAGATAACTGGTGAGTATTCCACCTCGCTGCCAGACTAATATTTCAATGCCCAGTTACTTCATCAAGCAAAATTTTTTGAGATGTCCTCGCTGGCTTAAGCAGTTTTTGGCTGTGTCCAGCGATATAGCCATTTGTGCTTTTTGTGCTGTCATTGCAATGGACTTGCGTGCAGAGCAAGTGCTACCTTGGACTTTTGCACACACTTGGATGCTGTTGGTGGGGGCCTTATTGGCTATTCCCATCTTTACGCTCCTGGGTCTGTACCGCGCTATCTTCCGATATGCGGGCTTGCAGGTGTTGTACACGCTCAACAAAGCGCTGCTGATTTATTCGGCGGGCTTTGCGCTGGTGTTCACCGTGGTCGGGGTGCCGGGTGTGCCCAAGTCCATGGGGCTGATGCAGCCGGCGATCTTTGCCTTGGGTGTCATTGGCTTGCGTTTGTTTGTGCGGCATTGGCTGGGTGACCATGGCAGCCGGCACAAGCGCATGGACTTGCCTCGGGTGCTCATTTACGGTGCTGGCTCTGCCGGGCGCCAGCTGGCCACGGGGTTGACACAGTCCAGCGAGGTGCAGGTGGTGGGTTATGTGGACGATGATGACCGCCTGCATGGCCATGCCCTCAATGGGTTGACCATTTTTGCCCCGGCCAAACTGGCCCACGTGGTGGCGCGGCAGCGGGTGACGCAGATTTACCTGGCGGTGCCGTCGGTCTCGCGCCGTCGGCGCAACGAGATCATCGAAAGCCTGTTGCACCTAAAGGTGCAGGTGCGCACACTGCCGGGCCTGATGGACCTGGCCGATGGCAAGGTGGAGGTGTCTGACCTCAAGGAGCTGGACATCGAGGACTTGCTGGGCCGCGACCCGGTGCCGCCCAACCCGCTGATGATTGCTAAGAACACCACCGGCAAGGTGGTGTTGGTCACGGGGGCGGGGGGCTCCATCGGCTCCGAGCTGTGCCGCCAGATCCTCAAGGCGCAGCCTGCCCGCTTGCTGCTGGTGGAGCTGACCGAGTTTGCCCTTTATGCCATTGAGCAGGATTTGCAAAAGCAGGTGCAGGCCGAAGGTGGAGACACCGAACTCATTCCGCTGCTGGGCGATGTGCGCAGCCAGTCACGCATGGCCGAGATCATCCGCACCTGGAAGCCGCACACGGTCTACCACGCAGCGGCCTACAAGCATGTGCCGCTGGTGGAGCACAACCCGGCCGAAGGTGTGCGCAACAACGTGCTGGGCACCTGGGTGGCGGCCGAGCAGGCCATGGCCTATGGCGTGAACGACTTTGTGCTGGTCAGCACCGACAAGGCGGTGCGCCCGACCAATGTGATGGGCGCTAGCAAGCGCCTGGCCGAGATGGTCTTGCAGGCCATGGCCCAGCAGGCGCAGCAGCAGGGCGGGCGCATGCGGCTGTCGATGGTGCGCTTTGGCAATGTGCTGGGCTCGTCGGGGTCGGTAGTGCCGCTGTTCCGTCAACAGATCCAGCAGGGCGGCCCGATCACCCTGACCGATGCGCGGATCACCCGGTACTTCATGACCATCCCCGAGGCGGCGCAGCTGGTGATTCAGGCGGGTGCCATGGCCAGCGGCGGCGATGTGTTTGTGCTGGACATGGGGGAGAGCGTGAAGATCATGGACTTGGCCCGGCGCATGATTGAACTGTGTGGCCTGACGGTGCAGGACGATGCCAACCCCGAGGGCGACATCGCCATCGAGGTGACGGGCTTGCGCCCCGGTGAAAAGCTCTACGAAGAGCTGCTGATTGGCGACAACCCCATGCCCACGCAGCACCCGCGCATCATGAAGGCGCATGAGGAGTTTTTGCCCTTGGAAGAGCTGATGGAAGGTTTGGCCCAGTTGATGCGTTTCGTCGATGCCAACGATGTGGCCGCTATGCGAGCCCAGATCAAGCGTCTGGTGCCCGGCTATCAGCCCGATGACGAGGTGGTGGACTGGGTTTGGCTGGAGCGGGGGAAGGTGGCGTAGTCACCTGCCAGGGATTTGGGCGAGGCAGCTTCAGGTGCATAGGTCTAAAGGGTTCCCTTCAACGTTGACGGCGCTGAGCCTGATGACTCAGGATTCAGGTCTCAAAGCACATCCCGCATACCGGCAAGCCAAGTCGGGTGACAAAGCCAGTGCGTTGGATGTGGTCGTTGACCTGGCTCTGGCATGGCTTTACCAAGAGAGTTCTCGTTTCCCTCCGGGGTTGATCTTTGTCGCACCTCACGCTCAAGAAGCTTCGGGCGACAATGCGATCCCACAGACCTTGGCAGCCGTTTGCGCCATTGTTTTCAGAGGACGGGTAGACACCGAAATTGTGCAGATTGATCGGGTCTATCACACGGGTGCAGATCCCATGGAAAGGATGGCTGCGCGAGCCTTGTTCTCTGGGCAGGTTGTACCCGGCGGTGAATATGTTCTGGTGGATGATGTGACCAATTTGGGTGGTACTCTGGCAGAATTGTCAAATTACATCCAGCTTCATGGGGGTGTGGTCAAGGATGCTGTGGTTCTGGTCAATGCCGGACGTAGTCAGTCGTTGGTGCCGGAGCCCAAGTTTGTTCGTTTGATCAAGGAGCGTTTTCATGATGATTTCAGAGAAATCTTTGGCATTGAGCCAAGTGCGCTCACAGCCAACGAAGCCAAATACCTTGCCGATTTCAGATCTGCTGACGCCCTCCGAAATCGACTCTCTAAGGCAAGGCAAGAAATTGATCGCCGATTACGTTCAAAAGGAATTGCCCGCCCGCCTGCTTGAGCAGATGAGGAAGAGAGAAACGGTCAAGACATGAACCGTAACCGTGATCAGAAAACCTTTCTTGTTACAGGTACTCAAAACAATCGTTGACCAGGTGTAATTGTTCAGCGTGCCATTTTTGACAAGCCGCCTTCGGGCGGTTTTGTTTTTTCTTGTCGGGGCAAATTTCTGCGCATGGAAGATTCAGGCTGGTTGCAAGATACGGATTTCGTCGCTGCCGTGGGTACCTTGCCTTTGGTATCAGTAGACTTGGTTGTCGTGAACCCTGCAGGGCAGTTGTTGCTCGGCCAGCGGCGCAATGCGCCCGCACGAGCTTGGTGGTTCACTCCCGGTGGCCGGGTGCGCAAGGGCGAGCCTTTTGCCAGCTGCCTGCAGCGGGTGGCGGTGACTGAATTGGGCTTGCAGGCCAGCGATGTGAAGAGCGCAAGGCTGATGGGTGTGTGGGACCATTTTTACGGGGACAGCGCCTTCAGTGCCGAGGTATCGACGCACTATGTGAACCTGCCGCATGTGCTGCGGCTGGAGCGTCCACTGGACATGGCGGCCTTGCCCACAGACCAGCACAGCGCCTGGCGCTGGCAGGATGCGGCAGCTGCCGCTGAGGCGGAAGATGTTCATCCATATGTCCGGGTGTATGCGCAGTGGGTGGTGGAACATGCCTGAAGGGATGGCCATGACCCGCTGGAGACGACTTGCAATGTGCGCGTGGGGTCTGGCCATGGCTGCCGTGACCGTGCTGGCTTTGCTGCCCGTTGAGCATTTGCAGCTGCCCGTGTTTGATTGGTGGGACAAGGCGCAGCATGCACTGGCGTTTGCGGTGCTCACGGCGGGGGCTTTGTGGCTTTGGTCCGGGGCTGTACTGTGGGTGGGGGTGGGAATGGTGGCTTATGGGGCAGGCATCGAGCTGGCGCAGTGGGCTGTGGGCTGGCGCTATGCAGAATGGGCGGATTTGGGGGCGGATGTGG
>JACCDS010661024.1_pt1 | contig 29246 bp, 28 predicted proteins | sample 7446441 | NCBI WGS metagenome assembly JACCDS01 (sample SAMN15323445, study PRJNA562643) | freshwater metagenome | isolation source: river surface water | place: USA:Blue River Watershed | collected 2017-08-17 | reverse complement strand
GCCACTGCTCGAGATCGTCACCGAGCCCGACATGCGCAGTGCGGCCGAGGCAGTCGCCTATGCGAAGGCGTTGCATGCGCTGGTGATGTGGCTGGGCGTCTGCGACGGCAACATGCAGGAAGGCTCGTTCCGCTGCGACGCGAACGTGTCGGTGCGCCCGGTCGGGCAAAAGGAATACGGCACGCGCTGCGAGATCAAGAACCTGAACTCGTTCCGCTTCCTCGAAGAGGCGATCAACTACGAGGTTCGCCGCCAGATCGAACTGATCGAGGATGGCGGCACCGTGGTGCAGGAAACCAGGCTGTACGATCCGGACAAAAAGGAAACGCGCTCGATGCGCAGCAAGGAAGATGCGATGGACTATCGCTACTTCCCCGACCCCGACCTGCCGCCGCTGGCGATCGCGCAGGAATGGATAGACCGCGTGAAGGCGACGCTGCCAGAACTGCCGGGCGCGATGCGTGAGCGCTTCGTGAACGACTACCAGCTGCCCGAGTATGACGCGATGGTGCTGACGCAGGCCAAGGCGATGGCGTCCTACTTCGAAGCTGTGGTCGCAGCGGCTGGCATGGAGCAGGCGAAGCCGGCTGCGAACTGGCTGATGGGCGATGTGTCGTCAACGCTGAACCGCGAAGGCATCGACATTGCCGCCTCACCGGTCAGCGCGGAACAGTTTTCGCTGCTGCTGAAGCGCATCGCCGATGGCACGATCTCGAACAAGATTGCGAAGGAAGTGTTCGGCGCGATGTGGGAAGCGAAATCGGCGTCGGCCGCACTGGCCGACGAGATCATCGAGGCCAAAGGGCTGAAGCAGATCTCGGACACCGGCGCGCTGGAGAAGATCGTCGACGAGGTGCTGGCCGCGAACGCGAAGTCGGTCGAGGAATTCAGGGCCGGCAAGGAGAAAGCATTCAACGCGCTGATCGGTCAGGCGATGAAGGCGACCAAGGGCAAGGCGAATCCGGCACAGCTGACTGAGCTGCTGAAGCAGAAGCTGGGCTGAGTCGTCACGCATCGGAAGAAGGGCGGCTGAGGCCGCCTTTTTTTCCTGGGCATCAGGCGACGCCGTACTTCTCTCGATACGCCGCAACCGCCGGCGTGAACTGCGCCAGTTCCGCACTGGCGCCCGGGCCCGACAGGTAGGCGAACAGGTCGTTCAGGTTCGCGATCGGTATCACCGGCATCCCATAGCTCTGCTCGACTTCCTGCACCGCTGACAATGCCGACAGCGCGCCTTCGGCGCCGCTCTTCTCCATGCGGTCGAGCGCGATCAGCACCGCGCAGGGCGTTGCGCCGTTGTCGCGGATCATCTGCACCGACTCGCGCACCGAGGTGCCGGCCGAGATCACGTCATCAATGATCACCACGCGGCCTTCGAGCTTCGCGCCGACGATGGTGCCGCCTTCGCCATGATCCTTCGCTTCCTTGCGGTTGTACGCGAACGGCACGTTATGGCCTTTCGCGGCCAGCGCGACGGCGGTGGCCGACGCCAGCGTGATGCCTTTGTACGCGGGGCCGAACAGCATGTCGAAGCCGACGCCGGCGTCGAGCAGCGTCTGCGCATAGAAATTCGCCAGCTGGCCGAGGCGCGCGCCGTCATTGAACAGACCCGCGTTGAAGAAGTACGGCGACAGGCGACCGGCCTTGGTGACGAACTCGCCGAAGCGCAGCACGCCGGCATTGACGGAAAATTCGATGAATTGCTGACGGAGGTTGCTCACTGATTAACTCGACGAAGGGCAAAGTAAAGTCGTCATTTTATCTTGCGGCCGGCCATGGCTTCGATCGGTTATGCTGACGGCCGTTTCGAATTCCGATATCCGTCCCGCATGAAAATCATCTCCGCCAACCTGAACGGCATACGCTCGGCCGCAAAGAAAAATTTTTTCGAATGGATGAGCAAGCAGCAGGCCGACTTTGTCTGCGTGCAGGAATTGAAGGCGCAGGCTGCGGACATGACGCCGGAATTCCTGGCGCCGCACGGCTTTCACGGGCATTTTCACTACGCAGAGAAGAAGGGCTACTCGGGCACCGGCGTGTACAGCCGCGCGAAGCCCGACAACGTCGTGATCGGTTTTGACAACGGCGAGTTCGACGCCGAAGGCCGCTATGTGCAGTGCGACTTCGGCAATCTGTCGGTAATTTCCGTCTACTGCCCGTCGGGTTCGTCGAGCGAAGAACGGCAGCAGGCGAAGTTCCGCTTCATGGACGTGTTCATGCCGCATCTGGTCAGGCTGCGCAAGTCGGGCCGCGAGGTCGTGGTCTGCGGCGACTGGAATATCGCGCACCAGGAAATCGACCTGAAGAACTGGAAAAGCAACCAGAAGAATTCGGGCTTCCTGCCGGAAGAGCGCGCATGGATGACGGCGCTGTTCGGCGAGGCCGGCTGGCGCGACGTGTACCGGCTGCTGCATCCGGAGACCACCGGCGATGCGTATACCTGGTGGAGCAATCGCGGACAGGCCTGGGCCAACAATGTCGGGTGGCGCATCGACTACCACGTCGCCACGCCGGGCATCGCGGCGACCGCGACATCGGCAGCGGTGTACAAAGACGAGCGATTCTCCGATCACGCACCGCTGACGGTCGTGTATGACTTATGACCTCCGTGTTGGCTGGCTGGCCTCCGCAGGAGAGTTGCTCTTTTGATACATTTGAGTTGGGTATCTACCTTGATAGATACCGAGTTTGACTCTATGCTGGGGGCTTAAATATGAAGTGACGGGGCAGACATGAAAGCTAAGATTTTCAAGAGCGGAAGGAGCCAGGCAGTCCGGCTGCCCAAAGAATTCCGCTTTGATGGCGAAGAAGTATTCGTTCGCCGCGACCCAGCAACCGGCGATGTAGTGCTGTCTCGACGTGCGGATTCCTGGGATGAATTGTTCGCGCTCGACACTCTGGTCTCTGTGCCAGCTGACTTCCTGTCAAACGCCGAGCGGAAACAGGGGACTCCACGCCCTGACCCTTTCGCTGATTAATTATCGTGCAGCGCTTCCTGCTGGACACCAATATCGTCAGCCATGTAATACGCGGGGATCTGCCACTGATCCGGCACAGACTTGTGTCCGTCCCGATGGAGAGCGTGATGATTTCCGCAATCACCGAAGCGGAACTGATGTATGGCCTCGCTCGACGCGGGCACCCTAAAGTCCTATTGCATGCAGTACAGCTTTTTCTTGAACGCGTAGAGATTCTCGACTGGTCATCGGCAGTCGCCAAAGTCTATGGGGAATTCCGTGCCCGCTGCGAAGCATCCGGACTCAACCTGTCACCAGTGGACATGATGATCGCAGCGCACGCGATGGCGGTCGATGCGACGCTGGTCAGCCGGGACAAAGCTTTTCGACAGAAAGGCCTGCGCCTGGACGTTCAGGACTGGTCGGAAACTGCCGGGTAGTGATCGGCTACGATTTGTATTACCAAAAGGTGCGACGACTCCGATTCATCCGAAAAACCAGTAGCAGACCGCTATAGAAGCCAGTACGCCAGCCAGGTCCGCCAGCAGAGCGCACGCGACCGCATGGCGCGCGCGCTGTATGCCGACCGCGCCAAAGTAGACCGCGAGTACATAGAAGGTGGTCTCGGTGCTGCCCTGCATGGTCGCGGCCAGCAGCGCGGCGAAGCTGTCGACGCCGTGCGAGCTCATCGTCTCGATCAGCAAAGCGCGCGCGGCGCTGCCGGAGAAGGGCTTGACCAGCGCGACTGGCAGCGCGTCGACGAAGCGACCATCCGATCCGGCGAGTTCGGCCAGCTGGCGCAATCCGCCCAGCAATAGGTCGAGCGCGCCGGAGGCGCGCAGCACGCCGACCGCGCACAGCATCGCTACCAGATAGGGCAGCAGGTTCTTCGCGACCTCGAAGCCTTCGTGCGCGCCTTCGACGAAGGCCTCATACACCGGCACGCGCCGCAGAGCGCCCAGCAACAAGAACAGCAGGATCAATCCGAACAGCACTGCGTTGCCGAGCAAGGATGACAGCGACGCGATCGCTGCCGCCGACAAGGTGGACAGCAGCGCGATGAACCCGCCGAGCAGCAGCGCAGTGCCGAGCAACCAGCCGAGCACGACCGGATCGCGCAGCCGCAGCCGCTGCATGAACGCAACTGACAGGAAGCCGGCCAGCGTCGACGCCGACGTCGCCAGCAGGATGGGCAGGAAAACCAGCGTCGGATCCGGCGCGCCCTGCTGCGCACGATACATGAAGATCGAAACCGGTAGCAGCGTCAGCGACGATGCGTTCAGCACCAGAAACAGTATCTGCGCATTGGTCGCGGTCTGAGGTTCCGGATTCAGGGATTGCAACTCGCGCATGGCCTTCAAGCCTATCGGCGTGGCCGCGTTGTCGAGGCCGAGCGCGTTCGCGGTGAAGTTCAGCGTGATCAGCCCCAGCGCCGGATGACCGGCCGGCACGCCCGGCATCAGCCGCGCGAACAAGGGTGATAGCCAGCGCGCCAGCGTCTGTACCAGCAGCGCCTTTTCCGCGATCTTCAGAAAGCCCAGCCACAAGGTCAATGTGCCGAACAGCAGGATCATCACCTCGACCGACAGCTTGGCCATCGCGAACAGGCTGTCGACCATGGATGCAAACACAGCAAGGTCGCCGGTGAACGAACGCCACAGCGCGCTAAGCGCGGCAATGACAAAGAAGGCTAGCCAGAGCGCATTCAGCATGACCTGATCGAATCGGAGCAATGTTTCATGGCGTCAGTGTAGCCGCTCGGGCTGCATCACGGCGTGGCTGCGCGCCTGAAGATCAGGACATCGCATGCGAGGTGCTGTGCGTGTAAATACAACAGCCAGGCGCGATTACCCCCGCCATTCGCCGCATGGATGCGGCAGTGATCACCAATTTTTGCCCCGCGAGAGTTCTTCGGGGGATGCTGTGGCCCGATACCGTCAGCGGAGCCTGCAACTTGGTGGACGATTACGACAGCCCCTGGAAGGAAGCCATCGAGCGATTCTTCGCCGACTTCATGGCCTTCTATTTTCCCGAAGCGCATGCGCAGATCGACTGGACTCAGCCGCTGGTGTTCCTCGATCAGGAATTGCGCGCCGCGGTGCGCGATGCCGAGCTGGGCAAGCGGGTCGTCGATAAGCTGGTGCGCGTAACCCGGCGCGGCGGCGGCGAAGCGCGACTGGAAGATAGCCGCAACCCGTTTGCACTACTGACGCATGCACACCTTGCCACCCGCGCGACACGCAACGACCCAGCCGCGCGCATGGCAGCAAAATGGTCGCTGGTGAAACGTTTGTATCAACTGGGCTTCGAGCGCCGACAGATCATCGATTTGTTCAATATGATCGACTGGATGATGCGCCTGCCCAAAGAGCTGGAGCAGCAATTCTGGTTCGATCTGGATCGGTTTGAGGAGGAAATGAAAATGCGATATGTGAACTCGGTCGAGCGGATGGCGCTCGAGAGGGGGATGGAGCAAGGGATGCAACAAGGGCTGCGTGCCGGCAAATTGCAGGTAGTTACCCGACAATTGGTCGCGCGCTTCGGTGAATTACCGGCATCGGCAAAGGCGAGGCTGGACGCCGCGACCGACGACGAGCTGGATGCGTGGACGCAAGCGCTGCTGTCAGCGCCCTCCATCGATGCGGTGTTCTGCGCCTACCGGCACTAATCGCTAGCGTACCGGGCTTGCCTCAGCGCGACCCTGATTCCACGGCGCGATCTTAGGCAGCAGCAGCATGCCGGGAATCGCCAGCGCGAAGCAGATCAGGAAGAAGCTGAACCAGCCGGTCTGGTCGACGATGAAGCCGGTCAGCGCATTGAAAAAAGTACGCGGCACGGCGGCCAGGCTCGTAAACAGCGCGAACTGGGTCGCCGTGTAACGCTGGTCGGTGGTGGTCGCAATATAGCCGGTGAATGCGGCGGTGCCGAGGCCGACGGCGAAGGCCTCGAGCCCGATCACAAAACCCAGCATCAGCGTGTCCGGCTCCGCCGTGCTGCCGACGCCGGTTTGCGCAAGCAGCGCAAAGCCGAGAATGGCCACGGCCTGCAGCGCGCCGAAGATCCACAGTCCGCGATTGACGCCGGTCTTTTCCAGCCACACTGCGCCAAGGATGCCGCCGGCCAGGCTTGCCCACAGCCCCGCGTTCTTCGCGACCAGCCCGATCTGCGTGCGCGAAAAGCCGAGCTCCATGTAGAACGGCGTCGCCAGTGCAGTCGCCATTGAATCGCCGAGCTTGTAAAGGAAGATGAAGGCGAGAACCAGCATCGCATGCTTCCAGCCGCTACGCGTAATGAACTCATGGAAGGGTTCGACCACCGCTTCGCGCAAGGTGCGCGGCGGCACGCCGTAAATCGCCGGCTCCGCGATCAGCAACGTCGTCAGCAGCCCCGGCAGCATGAATAGCGCGGTGATGCCAAACACGGCCTGCCAGCTCAGGAAGTCGGACAGGATCAGCGACAGCGAGCCCGGCACCAGCGTCGACAGCTTGTACGCATTGACGAACAGCGCCGTGCCGGAGCCCTGCTCGTGCTCGGCCAGCAATTCGCGGCGGTAGGCATCGATCACGATGTCCTGGCTCGCGGACAGGAAGGCGACCACGCCGGCCAGCGCAACGATCGCGCCCAGCTCCTGCTGTGGCGAGAAGAATCCGAAGGAACCGACGGCAGCCAGCAAGGCAAGCTGCGTGATGAACATCCAGCCGCGGCGGCGACCGAGCAGCGGGAAATGGAAGCGGTCCATCAGCGGCGACCAGATGAACTTCCATGTGTACGGGAAGCCGACCAGCGCGAACAGGCCTATCGACTTCAGGTCGACCTGCTCGGCCTTCAGCCAGGCTGACAGCAGGTTGTACAGCATGAACAGCGGCAGCCCGGACGTGAAGCCGAGCATCACGCAGATCATCATCTTGCGATTGAAATAATGCCGCCAGCCCGTGGCGTGCGCGGATTGCGCGTCAGCGGTGTTCGGATTCATGCGGTGGAGTCGGCAAAGCGGCCAAGCATGCGCTGGCCGTCACTGCTTGCGTAAGCGGAAAACAGCCAGACTTCCGCGCCAGTTCGGCAGGAAGCCGACCGGCGTGCCGTCTTCTTTCAAGGCGACGCATTCGATCACTTCGAGACCGACGTCGCGCGCGAGGTCACCGAAGTCGCTGATGGTCGCGCAACGCAGGTTGGGCGTGTCGTACCATTGATAGGGCAGGCTCTCGGATACCGGCATGCGGCCGGTCAGCAGCGACAGCCGGTGCGGCCAGTGGGCGAAATTCGGGAAGGAAACGATGGCCTCGCGACCGACGCGCGCGACATCGCGGAGCACGTCCTCGACATTCTTCATCATCTGCAGCGCGGACAGGCACAGCACCGTGTCGAAGGCATCGTCGGCAAACATGGCGAGACCCTCTTCGAGGTTCTGCTGTATCACGTCGACGCCCCGCTGCACGCAGCGCGGGATCTTCGCGTCATCGATCTCGACGCCGTAGCCGCGGCATTGCTTCTGCCGCTGCAGATACTCAAGCATCGCGCCGTCGCCACAGCCAAGGTCGAGCACGTGCGAGCCGGGAGCGACCCAGTGCGCGATGAAGGCGAGGTCGGCGCGCAGGCCGTCAACTTGCGACGCGATCATGCGGCCTCCTTCTGCGGCTGCGCGGCTGCTGCCGGCGCGCCAAGCTGACGCCAGACCTTGTCGTAGTAGGCGCGCACCACGCCCATGTAGCGCGGATCGTCGAGCAGAAATGCATCATGGCCGTGCGGCGCATCGATCTCGGCATAGGTGACGCGGCGTTCGTTCTTCACCAGCGCCTGCACGATCTCGCGGCTGCGCTCGGGCGCGAAGCGCCAGTCGGTGGAAAACGACACCAGCAGGAACTCGGCTTGTGTTTTCGCCAGGGCTGCAGCGAGGTCGCCGCCATGCGCGCGCGCCGGATCGAAATAGTCGAGCGCCTTTGTAATCAGCAGATAGGTGTTCGCGTCGAAATATTCGGAGAACTTGTCGCCCTGATAGCGCAGATACGACTCGATCTCGAAGTCGATGCCATAGCCGAACTGATATTCGCCATTGCGCAGCTCGCGGCCGAATTTCACGGCCATGTCGTCGTCGGACAGGTAGGTGATGTGGCCGATCATGCGCGCCACGCGCAGGCCGCGCTTAGGCACCACGCCGTGCGCATAGAAATCGCCCGCATGGAAATCGGGGTCGGTCAGGATCGCCTGCCGCGCAACATCGTTGAACGCGATGTTCTGCGCGGACAGCTTGGGCGTGGAAGCGATCACGAGGCAGTGCGCAACGCGCTCCGGGTAGAGCGTGCTCCACGCGAGCGCCTGCATGCCGCCCAGCGAGCCCCCCATCACCGCCGCAAACTTCTGTATCCCGAGCCGCTCCGACAGCCGAGCCTGCGCATGGACCCAGTCTTCGACGGTCACCACCGGAAAGCTGGCGCCGTACGGCTTGCCGGTGGCGGGATTGGTGTGCATCGGTCCGGTCGAACCGAAGCAGGAGCCGGGATTGTTCACGCCGATGACAAAGAAGCGGTCGGTATCAAGCGGCTTGCCGGGGCCAACCATGTTGTCCCACCAGCCCTCGCTCCTGGCCTTGCCCTCGTAGGTGCCGGCCACATGGTGCGACGCGTTCAGCGCGTGGCAGACCAGCACGGCGTTCGAGCGGTCGGCGTTCAGCGTGCCATAGGTCTCGTAGACCAGCGTGTAGTTGGCCAGCATCGCCCCGCTCTGCAGAGGCAGCGGCTCGGCAAAGTGCATGGACTGGGGTGTGACGACGCCTATGGATTTCATGAATGGACGGCAAATAAAAAAGCCCGAGAGCACTGGCTGTCGGGCTTGATTCGATGTCGACTCGAGCTCGCTTTAGCCGTATTTGTTCGGGAGGATCCCCTGCGCCCGCAAGCTAAGATCAAATCGGCGCTTTGAACGAAGGATAGCGAAAGCGGGGGAGCGCGTCAAACGACCGCCAACTTGTTGGCGGTCGCCCCAGCGAAAGCTGGGGCCAGCGAGTTTCCCCATCGCCCTCAAACCAGGCTCAGCCTCTCCATTCCTTCCGCGATAGCCGCCGGCTCATAGGCTTTGAGCAAGCGCTTCACCACAGGCTCGATCAGGGTCAGGTCGCTGTTCAGGATCTCTTGCTTCACCGCCAGCAGCTGCGCCGGGTGCATCGAGAATTCGCGCAGGCCCATGCCCAGCAGCAGCCGGGTCAGCTTGGTGTCGCCAGCCACTTCCCCGCACACCGCGACCGGCACGCCGGCCTTGGCACCGGTAGCGATCGTCAGCGACAACAGCTGCAGTACCGCCGGATGCAGCGGGTTGTACAGGTGCGCGACCTCATGGTCGACGCGGTCGATCGCCAGCGTGTACTGGATCAGATCGTTGGTGCCGATCGACAAGAAGTCCAGCCGCTTGATGAACATCGGCAGCGTCAGGGCCGCCGCCGGTATCTCGATCATCGCGCCGACCTTGATGGCCGGGTCAAATTTCTTCTTTGCGTCACGCAGCTGCTGCTTGGCCTGCTCGATCATGGCCAGCGACTGGTCGATCTCGAAGGCGTGCGCCAGCATGGGGATCAGCAGATTGATCGGGCCGTAGGCCGACGCGCGCAATATCGCGCGCAACTGCGTGAGGAACATCTGTGGCTCAGACAGGCAGTAGCGGATCGCGCGCAAGCCCAGCGCGGGGTTCAGCGCCGTTTCTTCAGCCTTGTCGAGCGGCTTGTCGGCGCCGACGTCCAGCGTGCGTATCGTGACCGGCCGCCCCGTCATCGCGACCACCGCCTTGCGATAGGACTCGAATTGCTCGTCTTCGGTCGGCAGGTAAGCCGCCTGTCCGGTGTGTCCCATGAACAGGAACTCGGAGCGGAACAGGCCGACGCCGGTAGCACCGGCCTCGAGTGCGGCGGCGCAATCGTCGGGCAGTTCGATATTGGCCAGCAGGTGGATGAAGGTGCCGTCGCGCGTGATCGCCGGCGTCTTCTTCAGCTTGCCGAGCTTTTTCCGCTCGCGCATCAGCTTGGCCTGCACTTCGCGGTACTGCTCGAGAACGATGGGCGCCGGATCAACGATCACGATGCCGGCGTCGCCGTCGATGATGACCCAGTCATCCTCGGCAATCAGCTGCGACGCATTCGCCATGCCGACTGCGGCCGGTATGTCGAGGCTGCGCGCGACGATCGAGGTATGCGAGTTCTGACCGCCGAGATCGGTCACGAAACCGACGAAGGCACGATCGCGGAACTGCAGCATGTCGGCCGGCGATATGTCGTGCGCGACAACGATCATCTGCGGCGCATACTGCCCGGGCTCGCCCGGCTCGGCCGGCGGCAGCGGCTGCGCCGAACCGGTCAGTATTTTCAGTACGCGCTCGCCGACCTGCAGGATGTCATTCTTGCGCTCGCGCAGGTAGGTATCCTCGATCTCGTCGAATTGCGCGGACAGCTCGTCGATCTGCGACAGCAGCGCCCACTCGGCGTTGTAGTGCCGGCTGCGGATGATGCGCAGCGGCTCTTCGGCAATGATCGGGTCCGACAGGATCAGCGCGTGCACGTCGATGAACGCGCCCAGTTCGGTCGGCGCATCCAGCGGCAGCTCGGCGCGCAGCGCGAGCAATTCTGCATTGACCGATGCGATCGCATCGATCAGCCGCTTCACCTCGGCTTCGACCTTTTCTTCGGGAACCAGATAGTGCTTGACCTCGCGTGCCGCCGGTTTCAGCAGGTGCGCGCGCCCAATCGCGATGCCTCGCGAGACCGGGATGCCGTGCAGCGTGAACGAGGCCATCGCGTCCCTATTCGCTTTCGCCGAAGCGGGTCTCGATCAGCTGCACCAGCGCATCCATGCATTGCTGCTCGTCCGGGCCTTCAGTTTCGAGCATGACGATGGAGCCCTTGCCGGCAGCCAGCATCATCACGCCCATGATGGATTTCGCGTTCACGCGGCGCTGGTTGCGCGTCATCCAGACCTCGCTCTGGTATTTCGCAGCCAGCTGCGTCAGCTTGGCCGAGGCGCGTGCGTGCAGGCCCAGCTTGTTGATGATTTCTATGTCCCTGCTGATCATGACGTTTGTTTTTCTCGTTTTATTCAGTTGGGGCCGAGCCTGACCCGGTTGTCAACGCGGCACGCGCCATTCTGCCCCCCGGCCAGCGCCATCTCGAGCGCCACGTCGAGCGTGTTGTGACGATAGGTGATCGCGCGCAGCAGCATGGGCAGGCTGATGCCGGCAATCACCTCGATCTCGCCCGGCACGCACAGCGGCAGCGTGCAGTTGGCCGGCGTGGCGCCCATCACATCGGTAATCACTAGCACACCCGAGCCGTCGTTGATGCGCGCGATCGCTTCCTGCGCTTGTGCGCGCACCTCGTCCGGGTTCTGGTCGGCGAGGACGTCGATCGCCTCCAGACGCTCGGGCGGCGTGCGGAATACATGGGTCGCTGCCTCAAGGAAGGCGTGGCCCAACGGCGCGTGCGTCAGTAAAAGAATGCCAATCATGGCGGGCGATGCGTAGTCGGTTCAGTGCGGCTGGTTTTCGAGCGCGTCGATGAACATGCCAGCGACATCGAAACCGGTCTGCTGCATGATCTCCTGGAAGCAGGTCGGGCTGGTCACATTGATCTCGGTCAGGTAATTGCCAATCACATCCAATCCTACCAGCAATAGCCCGCGCTCCAGCAACACCGGAGCGAGGGCTTCGGCGATTTCCTTCTCGCGCTCGGACACGGGCATCGCAATGCCGGTGCCGCCGGCAGCCAGATTGCCGCGCACCTCGCCGGCCTGCGGCACGCGCGCCAGGCAATAGGGCACGACCTTGCCGCCAATGAGCAGCACGCGCTTGTCGCCGTTGGCGATGTCGGGGATGTAGCGCTGGACCATGATGGTGCGCCCGCCGTTGTCGGTCAGCGTCTCGACGATCGCGCCGAGGTTCATGCCGTCGTCGCGCACGCGGAAGATGCCCATCCCGCCCATGCCGTCGAGCGGCTTCAAGATGATGTCGCGATGCTGCGCATGAAAGGCACGCACCTGCGAGGCGTCGCTGGTGACCAGCGTCGGCGCGGTAAATTGGGGGAAGCCCGTGATCGCAAGCTTTTCATTGTGATTGCGGATCGCCGCCGGCCGGTTCACCACGCGCGCACCCTGCGCCTCAGCCAGTTCCAGCAGGTAAGTCGCGTAGATGTACTGCATGTTGAACGGCGGATCGGTGCGCTCGACCACGACGTCGAAGTCCGACAGCGCGCGCTGCGCGGTCTCCTCGACGCGAAACCAGACGCCCGGCTTGCCGGTCAGCGTAATGCGCGACACGGTCGCCAGCACTCGGCCATCGGACACGATCATGTCCGCATGGCGAAACGCGTACAGCTCGTGGCCACGTTGACTCGCCTCGCGCATCATCGCGTAGGTCGAATCCTTCTTCAGGTTGAAGCCGGACAGCGGGTCGGCGGCAAACGCGATTTTCATGCGGAGGGATGGGCTCAGTATTCTTCAGGATTGGGATCGGTACGCTCGATCTCCAGCGATGCGGCCAGCAGCGCCAGCCGCGCGACCACGCCGTACATGTAGAAGCGGTTCGGTGCCGCCGTGCCGGGCTTGGCGCCCAGGTCGGGCAGCGCATGCTGCTGCGCGAACGCGAGCGGCACGAAGTGTGCGCCCGGCGAGTTCAGGTTCTCGTCGACGCCACGCTCCGCATGCACGCGATAGAAGCCGCCGACCACGAAGCGATCCATCATGTACACCACCGGCTCGGCCACTGATTCGTTGATCTGCTCGAAGGTGTGCACGCCTTCCTGAATGATCACGTCGGAAACCTCGAGGCCTTCCTTCACTACCGACATCTTGTTGCGCTGCTTGCGGTTCAGGTCCTTCACCTCGCTGGCGTCGCGCACGGTCATGATGCCCATGCCATAGGTGCCGGCATCGGCTTTCACGATCACGAACGGCGTTTCCTTGATGCCGTACTCCTTGTACTTCTTGCGGATCTTCGTCAGCACCGCATCGACGCTCTGCGCCAGGCATTCCTCGCCGGTGCGCTCGTGGAAATTGATGCCGCCGCACTTCGCGAAATACGGGTTCACCATCCACGGATCGATGTCGATCAGCTTGCCGAATTTTTTCGCCACTTCATCGTACGCGGCGAAATGATTGGTCTTGCGGCGCACGGCCCAGCCCGCGTGCAGCGGCGGCAGCAGCGTCTGCTCGTGCAGGCCTTCGAGGATGCCCGGAATGCCGGCCGACAGGTCATTGTTCAGCAGCACAGTGCAGGGATCGAAATTCTTCAGCCCGACGCGACGGCCATTGGCCGAGCGCTCCAGCGGCTCCAGGGTCAGCGTGCCGCCGTCCGGAAGCTCGAGCGTGGTCGGCTCGGTAATGTCCTCGGACAGAGTGCCCAGACGCACGTTCAGGCCGGTCTGGCGGAAGATCTGGATCAGCCGCGCGACGTTCTGCAGGTAGAAGGTGTTGCGAGTGTGACGTTCCGGTATCAGCAGCAGGTTGCGTGCATCCGGACAGTATTTATCGATCGCCGCCATCGCTGCCTGCACCGCCAGCGGCAGCATCTCCTGCGCGAGGTTGTTGAAGCCGCCGGGGAACAGATTGGTGTCGACCGGTGCCAGCTTGAAGCCGGAATTGCGCAGGTCGACCGAGCAGTAGAACGGCGGCGTGTGCTCTTGCCATTCAAGGCGGAACCAGCGCTCGATCGCCGGAGTGGCGTCGAGGATCTTCTTTTCGAGTTCGAGCAACGGGCCGTTCAGGGCCGTGACCAGATGGGGAACCATGGGAAAGCCTTGTGAATTCGGGGCGCGGGCAACGCGCAGGGGGCTTGATTCTAACGGAATCGTGCAAAACCGCCTGATCTTGCCTTGTTGGACAGTCAATGGCGAGTGATGTCTCTGTATCTCGGGGCGGGGGCAGCGAATTCAAGCTTGTCAGAATGAAAAAACGCCCTCTTTCGAGGGCGTTCGGAAAGGCCCGCTGCGAACGGGCCGATACTGCGGAGGAGGTCAGGAACGATACGCAGTCTCGCCGTGGCTGGAGATGTCGAGGCCTTCGCGCTCTTCTTCTTCCGACACGCGCAGACCGACGATCATGTCGACCAGCTTGTACGCGATGAACGCGACCACGCCGGACCAGATGACGGTTGTCAGCACGGCCTGCAGCTGTATCCACACCTGCGACGCGATCGAGTATTCCGGCGCGACCGCATTGGCGACATAGTCGTACACACCCGCGCCGCCGAGCGACGGCGAAGCGAACACGCCGGTCAGCAGTGCGCCGAGGATGCCGCCGACGCCGTGCACGCCGAATACGTCCAGCGAGTCATCCGCGCCGAGCATGTGCTTAAGGCCATTCACGCCCCACAGGCAGACCACGCCCGCCGCCAGGCCGATCACGAGGCCGCCCATCAGGCCGACGAAGCCGGCTGCCGGAGTGATCGCCACCAGACCGGCGACTGCACCCGATGCGGCGCCCAGCATCGACGGCTTGCCCTTCATGACCCATTCAGCAAAGGTCCAGGACACGACGGCGCCAGCGGTAGCCAGCAGCGTGTTGCCAAAGGCAAGTGCCGCCGAGCCGTTCGCTTCCAGCGCCGAACCGGCGTTGAAGCCGAACCAGCCCACCCACAGCAGCGCCGCACCGACCATGGTCAGCGTCAGGGAGTGCGGAGCCATCGACTCACGGCCGAGGCCGACGCGCTTGCCGATCACGATCGCGCCGATCAGACCGGCAACAGCGGCGTTGATGTGCACCACGGTACCGCCGGCGAAGTCGAGCGCGCCCTTCTGGAACAGCCAGCCTGCAGCGGCGGTTGCCTTTTCAGCGGCGGCAGCGTCGGTGAAGGCATCCGGACCCGGCCAGAACCAGACCATATGCGCGATCGGCAGGTACGAGAACGTGAACCAGATCGCAATGAACAGCATCACGGCGGAAAACTTGATGCGCTCGGCGAAGGAGCCGACGATCAGGCCGCAGGTAATGGCCGCGAAAGTCGCCTGGAAGCACGCGAAGATCAGTTCCGGGATCACGACGCCCTTGCTGAAGGTCGCACCCAGAGATTCCGGCGTCATGCCCTTCATGAACAGGCGATCGAATCCGCCATAGAACGCGCCGCCTTCGGTGAATGCGAGCGAGTAGCCGTAGATGAACCACAAGACTGTAATGAAGGCGAAGATCATCATTACCTGCATCAGCACCGACAGCATGTTCTTCGAGCGGACCAGGCCGCCGTAGAACAGGGCCAGACCCGGGATAGACATCATGATGACCAGCAGGGTAGCCACGATCATCCATGCGGTGTCGCCCTTGTTCGGGACCGGTGCGGCGACGTCAGCAGCCGGAGCTGCTGCAGGTGCGGCGGCCGGGGCTGCGGACTGGGTGGCTGCGGGAGCTTCGGCAGCAGGCGCTGCGTCTTCGGCGGAAGCGACCGGCGTCATGCCGATGGCAAACATCAGCATGCCGGCGCTCACAAGGCTGGTGAACCATTTTTTCATGTTGTTTCTCCTTAGAGTGCTTCTTTGCCGGTTTCACCCGTGCGGATCCGGACGACTTGCTGCAGGTCGTACACGAAGATCTTGCCGTCACCAATCTTGCCGGTTCGTGCTGCATTTTCGATCGCCTCGATCGCGCGTTCGACGACAGCGTCATCGACCGCTGCCTCGATCTTCACTTTCGGCAGGAAATCGACGACATACTCGGCGCCGCGGTAGAGCTCGGTGTGTCCTTTCTGGCGTCCGAAACCCTTGACCTCGGTGACGGTGATACCTTGCACACCGATGGTCGATAGGGCCTCGCGCACTTCATCGAGCTTGAAGGGCTTGATGATGGCAGTGATGAGTTTCATTTCAGCCTCTTGGTTTGTGGGTCAGAAGTTTTTGGTGACAGTAACGAGCGCCTTGGTATTTCCCGTATACCCCTTGCCACCAAAGTTGTAACCGGTCGATGTGGAGTCGGCGTCCGTACCCACGACTGCGATAGCGCCGACGACAACGCCGAAGTCTTTCGTTACACCCACCTTCCAATCGGTATAGTCGGCGAGGCCATCGTTGTAGTTTTTGACGCGCTGCTTGCCAACGTGAAGGTTGAGGACATATCCGTCGACAATTTCCGGATTGGCGCTCAGGTCAATGTAGTCACTGCCGTCGGTATTCGGACCCCAGCCGATGAAATTCGTCAGGGCATACGAATACTTCAGAGTCACAAAACTGTAACCGGCTTGCACAAAAGCCTCGACCGTGTTCGCATTTGCCCCGGTCACTGCCTTTTGCGTGTTGCCCGGGTAGTTGTAGCTGGCGAAGCCCACGTCATAGGAAAGGCCAGCCAACTCGCCGCGCTTGCCGCCGTAAACGTCCACTTCGTAGCTACCCGAAGTCGCTCCGCCATCCTTGATCCAGCTGATGTTCGTCGCCCAGGCACCGAGATACAGGCCGGTCGGGTTATTGGTGTAGTCCACGCCGGCGAACACGGCCGGATTTCCGCGGGTTTGCGAAATGCCACGGAAGCGGTAGTCCGAGGTTGCGCCAACATTAAAGGCAACTACATGATCCGGAACCGCTTCTGCAGCATGTGCGGTGGAACCAGCGAAGGCTGCAAAGATGGCGCTGGCAAGAATCAGTTTTTTCATTGGATTTCCTTTTTGCTGGGTGGATGTAGAAAACACCTGCCTCACGACGGGCGTGTATGCGGAGAGCAACTAAGCAGGACGTGTGCCAACTGCGATCCAAGGAAACACTTGCCAATCTGGCCAATTCCTTTAGCATTTGCACTCAAATCCCCGCCGTATCTATTTCGAAACGCACCGCAAACGGGCGATCGCCTCAAAGTGGTGCAAACCTCCTGAATCGCCATGAGCACACGACCAAGTTTTCTGAATGAACTGCAAGATCGCCTCCATCAGGTGATGCAACAGTCGCCAGCCAAGGATCTGGAAAAGAACCTGCGCGCGATGCTGAACCAGGGCTTCTCCAAGCTCGACCTGCTGACCCGCGAAGAATTCGAGATACAGGCCGAAGTGCTGGCCCGCACGCGGGCGAAACTCGAAGCGCTGGAAAAGCGCGTCGCCGAACTGGAAGCGACGCTGAAATCCTGATTCTTTCGTGGGCCTCGCCGTCCTCAGGAGTCGCGCACTCGCGGGCATGGAAGCGCCCGAGGTCACGGTCGAGGTTCATGTCGCGAACGGACTGCCCACATTTACGATAGTCGGACTCGCTGATACCGAAGTCCGCGAATCTCGCGAACGAGTGCGCGCTGCATTGCGCAATACCGGCTTTGATTTCCCCCCCGGTCACATCACGGTCAATCTCGCGCCGGCCGACCTACCCAAAGAATCCGGACGCTTCGACCTGCCGATTGCACTCGGCATTCTGGCCGCGTCGGGCCAGCTTCCTGTTGATGAACTCGACGACTATGAATTCGCCGGCGAGTTGTCGCTGTCTGGCGAACTACGGCCGATCCGCGCCGCGCTGGCGATGAGCGTGGCGGTACGCCGCCCGCAGGCCGGCAAGCGCCGGGCGTTCATCCTGCCACGGGCGAATGCGGCGGAAGCGGCGCTGGTGAGCGGTGCACGCATTCATCCGGCCGACTCTCTGCCACAGGTGTTCGCCCATTTTGCCGCCGTCGATGCCGCAACGAGACTGCCGCTGGCCGTAACGGCGCCGCCCATCGCAGCCAGCGACAGCGCAGACTTTGCCGAGGTGCGCGGCCAGCCGCAGGCGCGGCGCGCAGTCGAAATTGCGGCGGCCGGGTCGCACAGCCTGCTGATGGTCGGCCCGCCGGGTGCCGGCAAATCGATGCTGGCGTCGCGGCTGCCGGGCATCCTGCCACCGATGACCGAAGAAGAAGCGCTTGAAAGCGCCGCGCTGCTGTCAATCGCCGGCAGCTTTTCCGCGTCGCGCTGGAAGCAGCGACCATTTCGCTCGCCACACCACACCGCGTCGGCAGTGTCGCTGGTCGGTGGCAGCGGCGTGCCACGGCCGGGCGAGATCTCCCTTGCGCACCACGGCGTGCTGTTCCTCGACGAACTGCCCGAATTCGACCGCAAGGTGCTGGAAGTGCTGCGCGAACCGCTGGAATCAGGAAAGATCACCATCTCGCGCGCAGCGCGGCAAACCGATTTCCCGTGCCGCTTCCAGTTGGTCGCCGCAATGAATCCCTGCCCCTGCGGCTATCTCGGACAGACGCACCGCCGTTGCCGCTGCACGCCGGACGCCATCGCGCGCTATCAGGGCAGGATCTCGGGTCCGCTGCTCGACCGGATCGACATGCAATTGCCGGTGCCGGCGATGGATACCATGACCCTGCTGGGGGCACCGGATGGCGAGGCCTCGGCAACCATCGCGGCTCGTGTCGCAGCGGCACGTGAGCGCCAAATGGCGCGCCAACAGAAACCGAACGCCCTGCTGTCGCCAGCGGAGATCGACCGGCACTGCCGCGCCGACGCCACCGCCGAGGCGCTGCTGCGCAAGGCAATTGACAGCTTGCACTGGTCTGCGCGCGCTTATCATCGCGTGCTGAAAATCGCGCGCACGATCGCTGACCTCGCGCAGGCCGAGGGCATCGGTGGCGACCATGCTGCCGAAGCGATACAGTACCGGCGCGCGCTGCAGACGGCGGCTGATCAATAAGCGCCAGTATTGTCTGCTGCGCAGTTGCGGCCTGTTAACATCGCCGCATGCCTTCCAAAACACCCATCCTCACGCGCGTCTCATGAGCGGCGCCCCGGTTTACCTGCAGGGCCGGACGGGAATGCGCGTAGTGCTGGTGTTTGCGACCGCCTATTTTCTGTCCTACGCAATGCGGGCGATCAATGCCGTGATCGCACCGGAACTGAGTACCGATCTGCAGCTGACCAATGCCGACCTCGGCCTGTTGTCCTCGGCTTACTTCGTCGGCTTCGGCTGCATGCAGCTGCCCATCGGCGTCTGGCTCGACCGCCATGGCGCGCGCCGCACCGAATCCGCGCTGCTGCTGTTCGGCGCGGTCGGCGCGGCCATTTTTGCGACCAGCACTTCGCTTGCCGGCGTGTGGCTGGGACGCGCACTGATCGGCGTCGGTGTCTCGGCCTGCCTGATGGCGGCGCTGAAGGCCTATCGGGTCTGGTTTCCGCCGGAGCGGCAAAGCCAGCTCGGCAGCTGGATGCTGGTGTTCGGCACGGTGGGCGCCTTGTCATCGACCATTCCGGTCGCGATGCTGCTGCCGCTGGTCGGCTGGCGCTTGATCTTCTGGGGCGTGGCCGGCGCGCTGTTGCTGGCGGCGCTGTTGCTGTTCACGCAGCTGAAGGACGTGGAGCGCACGATGGCAGCGCACGTTCCGTCAGGCCAGGGGTCGGATGCCGGTCCGGGCTATCGGGCGATCTTCCGCGACCCGTATTTCCGTCGCATGGCGCTGCTCGGTGCGGTACATCAGGGCGGCTTCATGGCGATGCAGTCTTTATGGGCCGGACCGTGGATGGTCAGCGTGCTCGGCCTGTCACTGGAGCGTACGTCGCAAGTGCTGTTCCTGTTCAATTTCTGCCTGATGCTGGCCTACCTCGGCTTGTCATGGTGGGCGCCGCGACGCATTTCCTATGGCATCAGGCCCGGACTGCCGGTGTTGCGCGTGGTGGCGACAGGCTTGTCGCTGTCGGTCGCCATACAAGGGCTGATGATTGCTATGCCGTACGCATGGAGCTGGGTACTGTGGATCGCTTTCGGCATCGTGATCACGGTCACGACGCTGGGCCAGACACATGTCAGCCTTGCTTTCCCGCCCGCCCTGGCCGGCCGCGCGAACAGCGCGTTCAACCTGACCCTGTTCATCGGCGCCTTCTGCGTGCAATGGGGCATAGGACTGTTGGTCGATCTGTTCTCTTCATTCGGCTGGAGCATCGCGTCGGCGATGCGCATGGCTGTTGCCTGCTATCTGCTCGTGCAGATTTATGCGCTGTGGCGCTTCATCGGCAAGCGCCACCTGATCGCGCCAGCGCCGGACATCCTGCCTGCGCCTCCCTCCCGCAATCTGCGCCCGTCGTGATACGCTTAACAAATCAACAAGCTTATGACGAGGTCGCCATGCTGATTACATTCAAATCCAGGGCCGCCGCTGAAGTGCTGATGTACTCGGCGCACGCCAAGCCCCTGCTCGACCTGCTCGGCAAGGACGTCGAGCGCGGCGTGATCACCGCCGAAGAGACGGGCGGCGCAATCGAGCGCATCGAGTCCGAAATCGCGACGCACAAGCAAGCCGACGGCGCGCATGACCCTGACGCGCGTGACCGGCACGACGATACCGATGCCGACCACGCCAAAGCGGATTACGTCAGCTTCGGCACGCGGGCTTACCCGCTGCTGGAAATGCTGCGCGCAGCGAACCGCGATCATGAATTCGTGATGTGGGGCGTCTGAATGTCGGCACGCCGCGAAAGGATGGCATGGCGCTAGCGCCGGACTCACTGGCGTTCGCGCTTTCCGGTGCGGCACGCGCGCTGGCCGACGTGGAGGCAGGCCAGGCGCTGCCACGCGCGCTGGCCGCCGCATTCGGCCTGCCCGGCGTCACGCCGGCAGCGCGCGGCGCGATGCAGGACCTGGCCTACCGCAGCCTGCGGCGCCGCGGCACGGCGCAAGCCTTGCTGCACGCGCTGGCCGACAAGCCGCCGTCGCAGCCCCGGTTGAGCGCGCTGCTGTGCAGCGCGCTCGCCTTGCTGTCCGATGACGATCCCGCCTATCCCGCGCACACGCTGGTCGACCAGGCAGTCGAGGCTTGCGCGGCCGACGGCGAGCTGGCGCGCGCGAAGGGCATGGTGAATGCGGTGCTGCGCCGTTTCCTGCGCGAACGCGATGCGCTGATGGCCAAAGTGATGCAGGATGACGAGGCCAGGCTGAATTACCCCGCATGGTGGATAGCAGCGATGCGCGCCGCATGGCCGCAGCAGGCCGACGCCGTGCTCGCCGCCGGTAACCGGCAGCCGCCGCTGACCCTGCGCGTCAATCGCCGCAAGACCAGCGTCGACGATTACCTTGCCCGGCTCGCCGCCGCCGGCATTGCCGCGCAAGCGACCGGCGCGCAGGGCGTGAAAATGGCGCGCGCCTTGCCAGTCAACCAGATTCCGGGCTTCGCCGACGGTTGCGCGTCGGTACAGGACGCGGCCGCGCAGCTGGCAGCGCCGCTGCTGGACCTGCAGGACGGGGTGCGCGTGCTCGACGCCTGCGCGGCGCCCGGCGGCAAGACCGGTCACCTGCTGGAACTGGCCACGCTCGACCTGCTGGCACTCGATCAGGATGCAGAGCGGCTGAAACGCGTCGGCGACAATCTGCGGCGGCTGTCGCTGTCGGCGGAACTGAAGCAGGGCGATGCCAGCGCGCGCGACTGGTGGGATGGCAGGCCGTTTGATCGCATCCTGGCCGATGTACCCTGCACCGCATCCGGCATCGTGCGCCGCCATCCGGACATACGCTGGCTGCGCCGCCCCGAAGACAGCCGGCAGCTGGCACGACTGTCGGCATCGATCCTGGATAATCTGTGGACGATGCTCAAGCCCGGCGGCAAGCTGCTGCTGGCCACCTGTTCGGTGTGGCCTGAAGAATCCGAGCTTCAGGCCAGCGCCTTTGTCGCCCGGCATGGCGCGCTGCGGCTGTCTGCACCGGGTCAGTTGCTGCCGGTGGCAGACGAAGAACATGACCACGATGGCCTGTTCTACGCGCTATTGCAAAAACCGCCGGTTTGATACTATCGCTCAAACTTTTTCCATGGGGCATTGCCCCGTTCCCGAGCGTGATGCGTCGACTTTTCCTGGTTTTCTGGCTAGCCCTGCTGCAGGCAGTGATCTGCTTGCCGGCACAGGCGGCCGAGGGCATCGAATTCGTCGACGTATCACTGGAAGCGACTGACGATGGCTACCGGCTGGCGTCCAGCTTTTCCATCGAGCTGACCCGCTCGGTCGAAGATGCGCTGTCGCGCGGTGTGCCGCTGTACTTCACGCTGCAGGTGGAAATCAGCCGCTCGCGCTGGTACTGGTTCGACGACGTCGCCGCCAAGGCCTCGCGCCGGATACGCCTGTCCTACAACGTGCTGACGCAGCAGTACCGTGCGTCGGTCGATGGCAGCCTGCACCGTAATTTCACTCGCCTTGACGATATGCTGGCGCTGCTGCGCCGTCCCGGCCGCTGGTTGGTCGCCGAGCCTGGCGCACTGGTGCGCGGCGCGAACTACACGGTATCGGTACAACTCGCGCTGGATGTGTCCGAATTGCCGAAACCCATACAGGTCAGCGCGATGGGCAGCGATGACTGGCGCATGTCATCGGGCTGGAACAGATTCACTTATCGCGCCGAGGGTAAATGAGGCGCGCGCTTCGCTACCTGCTGCTCGCGTCGGCGACCACGGTCGGCGTGCTGCTGCTCCTGCTGGCGGCTGCCAGCGGCGACTCGCAGTTGTTCGATTCCTATTACTCCTGGATCCTCGGTGTAAACATCGCCGTGGGCGTGGCGCTGCTGTCCGTGGTGCTGTTTCTGCTGGGCAGGTTGTACAGTCGCTTCCGGCGCGGTCGCTTCGGTTCGCGGCTGATGACGCGCATGGTGATGATGTTTTCACTGATGGGCATTGTTCCCGGAATCGTGATCTATCTGGTGTCGGTGCAATTCGTTTCGCGTTCGATCGAATCCTGGTTCAACGTGCAGGTCGAAAGCGCGCTCGAGTCGGGGCTCAACCTCGGCCGCGCCGCGCTGGATTCATCGCTGAAGGACTTGCAGCTGAAAGCCGGCGGTGTTGCCAACGAAATGTCCGAAATGTCGGACAGCCTGATCGCCGCGCGCCTGCCGCGCATCGTCGAGCGCAATCAGTTGCAAGAGGCGATCGTCGTAAATGGGCATGGCAAGGTAATCGCCGGTTCCAACGCGCACCTGTCACGCCTGCTGCCCGACCTGCCAACACCGTCGATGCTGTCGCGCGCACGCTCGACGGAGAGCTTTGGCATGATCGAAGGCGTTCCCGACTCGGAAAAAGACGCTTCACAGACCGAGCAGCTCCGTTTGCGCGTGATCGTTGCGATCAGCGGTGACGGGTCGCTTTTCAGGTTGCACAGCGAGTCTCGCTACCTGCAAGTGACGCAGGCCGTGCCGGCGCAGCTGGCCGCGAACGCCGAAGCCCTGCGCATCGCCTATGGCGAATACCAGCAGCGCGCACTGGCCCGCGCTGGCTTGCGCAAGTTTTTCCTGGTGACACTGACGCTCGTTCTGCTGCTCGCGATATTTGCGGCGATGGTCAGCGCCTTCCTGCTGGCCAGCGATTTCGCGCAACCACTGCTGCTGCTGGCCGAGGGAACGAAGGCAGTCGCCGAGGGCAACCTGTCGCCGCGCCCCTTCGTCGCGACCAATGATGAACTGGGTACCCTGACGCAGTCATTCAACGTGATGACAATGCAGCTGTCCGACGCGCGTGCCGCCGTCGAGCGTAACCGGCGCGCACTCGAAGACGCCAAGGCCTATCTCGAGTCCGTGCTGGCGAACATGTCTGCCGGCGTGATGGTGTTCGATGAGCAATGGCATCTGGTCACGTTCAATGCGTCGGCGGAACGCATCCTGCAACTCGGGCTGATGCCCAGTCTCGGACATCCGTTCGGTTCACTTACGCCGCTGTCCGCCTTCAGCGAACCGGTGATGCGCGCGTTCAGCCGCTTGCACGCGCGATCGGCTTCCACCGAAGAAAGTCCCGAAGGCCGGCACTGGCAGCAACAGGTCGAGATCCCGCGCCGCATGACTGGACAGGAGTCCGATGGCGAAATCACGCTGCTGGCGCGCGGCTCGCACCTTCCGGTCGGCGCCGGGAACGGCTACCTGGTGGTGTTCGACGACATTTCCGATGTGATTTCCGGCCAGCGCTCGATCGCCTGGGCCGAAGTGGCGCGGCGCCTCGCGCATGAAATCAAGAACCCGCTGACGCCGATACAGTTGTCCGCCGAACGGCTACAGATGAAACTGCAGCCCAAGCTCGCCGGCGACGACGCCGCCTTGCTTGAACGAGGTACCAATACCATCGTGAATCAAGTGGTCGCGATGCAACAGATGGTCGACAATTTCCGCGACTACGCGAAGACCCCGCCGCCCGCATTGCAACCACTGGACCTGAATGGACTGATCGCAGAAATCCTGGAGTTATACGCAGCCGGCGAACTTTCGAACGCCATCCGCGCACATCTTCAGCCGAATCTGCCCCAGATTCTCGGAGATGCAACCCAAATGCGACAGGTGGTACACAACCTCTTGCAAAATGCACAAGATGCGGTTGCCGAAATACGACAGCTAGGGCGCTCGCCGGAGATCGTTATCGTGACCGAAGCCTTCGACTATCCGGATGCCGGCGGAAGCCATCGGACAGCGGTACGGCTCACCGTAGCGGACAACGGCCCGGGCTTTGACATGAAGCTGCTGGCGCGCGCTTTCGAGCCTTACGTCACCTCCAAGCCGAAAGGCACAGGCCTGGGACTGGCGGTAGTAAAGAAGATTATCGAAGAGCACGGCGGACGCATCGAGTTGCAGAACCGCAAGGATGGATCAGGAGCCAAAATCCTGATTCTGTTGATGAAATTGGCAAACTAGCTGTTTGACAATTTTAATTGCAAAAATTACAATTTCTGTGACGTTTACGTTGCGATGAGCTAAAGGGGCGTACCCATGGCAAATATTCTGGTAGTTGACGATGAAATGGGAATCCGTGAACTGCTGTCCGAGATCCTTGGCGACGAAGGTCATGTCGTCACGACAGCAGAAGATGCGAATGCCGCCCGCGAGTTGCGACTATCGGGTACGCCAGATCTGGTGCTGCTGGATATCTGGATGCCGGACACGGATGGCGTCACGCTGCTGAAGGAATGGCAGCGCGATGGCTTGCTGACGATGCCGGTGATCATGATGTCCGGCCATGCAACCATCGACACCGCGGTCGAGGCGACCCGCATCGGCGCGATGAACTTCCTCGAAAAGCCGATCTCCCTGCAAAAATTGCTGCGCACCGTGCAACAGGGGCTGTCGCGCGGACAGGAAGATGCGCGCGGGACCATGCTGCCGGTAACGAGCCGTACGCTGATCAATCAGGAAAAAGTGTCGCTGGTGCCGCAACTACAACCGTTCAACGGTTCTCACCATGGCAGCGGGATACCGTTGCCGGCTTTCAACCCGTCGGACAGTGACTTCCGCGTATCGTTCGAGCTGCCGCTGCGCGAGGCGCGCGATGCCTTCGAACGCGCGTACTTCGAGCACCACCTCGCGCGCGAAGGCGGCAGCATGACCCGTGTCGCCGAGCGCACCGGGCTCGAGCGCACCCACCTGTACCGCAAGTTGAAGCAGCTGGGCGTCGACACCAGCAAAGGTCACGCGAAGAAAGCCGGATGACGCGGGTATCGCTGGTTTTCGGCGGCGGCAACGCGCAACGTGAGCGCGCAATCGCCTCAGCAGTGGAAGCCGGCGTGACCAGCGCGGCCATCGTCGAAGGCCTTGCCTCGGGTGACGATGTACTGGCCCAGCTTGCCGATCGCACACCGCTGCAGGTTTTCCGCGTGGCCGCCGGCTGTCCGTGCTGCAACGGCAACCTGACCATACGGGTGACGCTGAACCGGGCGCTCCGTCAGCGTCCGCAGCGGCTCTACCTGAGCCTGTCCGATGCGACCCACAAGGACAAGGTGCTGAATTTTTTGCAGGAGCCACAGTATCGCGATTTGCTGCACATTGGTGCCGACATCGATTGTTCATAAGCAGTGCGGCAGGCACGGGATTTGCGAATCTCCTGCATTGAAAATCCGCGTGCCAGCCCCACCTGAGGGCACAAGGACCTGAAGTTCCCGGCGAACCAGGAGGAGCCAGCATGAACCTGATCTACAACAGCGAGCATTACTCCGTCGTCGAATTCGGTGCCGAGCTCGGGCAAGAGGCGATGCGTTTCGGCGGTTATGAAATCTTCGACAAGCCCGCTCAGCGCGAGATTTTCATCGCAGGACCGCTGGCAGAGAGTTTTCGCCAGCACGTGCGCGAGCTGATCGCGAGCGAACCGACCGAGGAAGAAATCGATGACTTTCTCGGCAGCTACGGCGCGCTGATGCCGCAACCGGTCGTGCTACATTAAGGGCCTCTGATAATACGCCGCTGCTCGCAGCAGCCTCGCATGCCCGCCCCGGCGGGCATGTTCATTTCAGATGCACGCAAACTCTCGCCCCGTCAGCAGCAACCAGCCCGGCATGCACCCGCATCTCGCGCAGCTCGTGCGCAAACATGCGGGCACCGGGTTCCGCAAGCCGCTGTCGGCAGCCAGCGAACACGCTTTCGATCAGGCGATGGCCGCATGGCGTGCGCATGGCGGCGCGCTGGTAGTGGACGCCGGCTGCGGCGTCGGCCTGTCGACGCGCCGGCTCGCAACGCAATTTCCGCAAGCTTTTGTAATCGGCGTCGACCAGTCGGCCGACCGCCTGCAACGCGAGCTGCGCTGGCCCGGGACGGCGCCGGCGAATTTCATCACCGTGCGCGCCGATCTGGTCGATTTCTGGCGACTGATGTCCAGCGAACGCATCCATCCCGAACGGCATTACCTGCTGTATCCCAACCCGTGGCCGAAAAAAGCGCAGCTGGGCAGACGCTGGCACGGGCATCCGGTCTTCCCGAGCCTGCTGTCGCTTGGTGGCCGCATCGAATGCCGCAGCAACTGGAAAACCTATATCGATGAATTCGCCGCCGCCGTCACGCAATTGACAGGCATTGCCGTCGCCACCGAGGCGCTGATCGTTGACCCGGCCGCGCCGCTGACGCCGTTCGAGGAGAAATATCTGGCGTCGGGTCACGCGCTGTGGCGCTGCGCGATGGATCTGCCGCGGCAAGTCTGAACGCTGCGCAGTTGTGATACCGTTTCAGGTATCCCATTCTCTTTCACAAGGTATCTCCATGTGCCAGCTGCTCGGCATGAACTGCAATGTGCCGACCGACATCGTGTTCAGCTTCACCGGCTTCGCGCATCGCGGCGGCCGCACCGACGAACACAAGGATGGCTGGGGCATCGCGTTCTTCGAGGGGGCGGGCGTGCGGCTGTTCGTCGACCATCAGTCGGCCATCGATTCGCCGGTGGCGGAGCTGATCAAGCGCTACCCGATCAAATCGAAGAACGTGATCGCGCATATCCGCAAGGCCACGCAAGGCCATGTCGCGCTGGAGAATTGCCATCCGTTCGTGCGAGAACTGTGGGGACGGTACTGGGTGTTCGCGCACAATGGCGATCTGAAGAATTTTTCACCGGTGCTGGACGGCGCATTCCGCCCGGTTGGCAGCACCGACAGCGAACTGGCGTTCTGCTATCTGCTACAGCAGCTGCGACGCCGCTTCGGCGACACACCACCGGCGCTCGATGCGCTGAAGTCGGCCATCGATGAACTGACGCGCGAGATTGCGTCGCATGGCGTGTTCAACATGATGCTGTCCGACGGCTCGGCGCTGTTCGCGCATTGCTCGACGCGGCTGCATTACATCGTGCGCCAGTATCCGTTCGCGCAGGCAAACCTGTCCGACGAAGATCTGTCGGTCGATTTTTCCGAGGTGACGACACCGAACGACCGCGTGGCCCTGATCGTCACCGAGCCGCTGACGACCAACGAAGCGTGGACTCCGTTTGCAAGCGGCGAGCTGAAGATGTTTGTCGACGGATTGCCGGTTTAGATGATCGAGGTTGGTTGGTGGGTTTAGCTGCGCTCTACCCACCAAACGCCCGGACTCAAAGATTCGGCGCGAGCCAGCGCTGCAGGGTTTCAATATCGACCTTGCGCCGCGCAGCCATGTCCTTCAACTGGTCTTCGCCGATCTTGCCGACCGTGAAGTACTTCGACTCCGGATGCGCGAAATAGAAGCCCGACACCGATGCGCCCGGGAACATCGCATAGGACTCGGTCAGGCCCATCCCGACATCCTCGGCTTCGAGGATGCGGAACACATCGGCCTTCACCGTGTGCTCGGGGCAGGCCGGATAGCCCGGCGCAGGACGGATGCCGCGATACTGTTCTGCGATCAGCTGCTCGTTGCTCAGGCCTTCATCGGCTGCATAGCCCCACAGGTCCTTGCGCACGCGCTCGTGCAGATACTCGGCGAAGGCTTCGGCGAAACGGTCGGCCAGCGACTTCAGCATGATCGATGAATAATCGTCGCCCGCGTCTTCGAAGCGCTTCTCATGCTTCTCGATGCCGACGCCAGCCGTCACCGCAAACAGGCCGATGTAATCGGTAATGCCCGAGGCCTTGGGCGCGATGAAATCCGCAAGGCACTGGTTAGGACGCGCGACGCCATCGATCACCGGCTTTTCGCCCTGCTGGCGCAGGCCGTAATAGGTGAACGCGACCTCGGTCCTGGTCTCGTCGGTATAGACCTCGATATCGTCGTCGTTGACGCTGTTGGCCGGCAGGATGGCCATCACGCCATTCGCGGTCAGCCAGCGGCCTTCGATGACCTTCTTCAGCAGCGCCTGGCCTTCTGCGTAGACATTGCTCGCGGACTCGCCGACCACCGGATCCGTCAGGATCGCCGGGAAAGGCCCGGCGAGATCCCAGGTCTGGAAGAACGGCGCCCAGTCGATGTAATTCGCCAGCTGCGCGAGATCAACGTTGCGGAAGTGGCGGCGGCCAATGAACTTGGGCTTCACCGGCGCGAACTCACCATCGAACTTCAGGTGCATCTTGTTGCGGCGCGCATCGTCCAGCGTCAGCATCGGCAGCGCTTTCTTGCCGGCGTGCTGGACGCGGATGCGCTCGTAGTCCATTGCGATCTCGGCAATGTAGCGATCGCGCGTGTCGTCCGTCAGCAGCGACTGCGCAACCGACACCGCCCGCGACGCATCCGGCACATACACCACCGGGCCTTCGTAATTCGGCGCGATCTTCACCGCGGTATGCGCACGGCTGGTGGTTGCACCGCCGATCAGCAATGGAATCTTGCGATCGCGGAACCACGGGTCGCGCTGCATCTCTTTCGCCACATGCGCCATTTCTTCCAGCGACGGCGTGATCAGGCCCGACAGGCCGATGATGTCCGCGTTCTCTTCCTTTGCCTTCGCAAGGATCTCGGCGCAGGGCACCATCACGCCCATGTTGACGACCTCGAAGTTATTGCACTGCAGGACCACGGTCACGATGTTCTTGCCGATGTCGTGCACGTCGCCCTTCACGGTCGCCATCACGATCTTGCCCTTGGCCTTTGCGGCCTGACCGGTGCGACGTTCTTCCTCGGCCTTTTCTTCCTCGATGAAGGGCACCAGATGCGCGACCGCCTGCTTCATCACGCGTGCGGACTTCACCACCTGCGGCTGGAACATCTTGCCCTGG
>JACCDS010096517.1_pt1 | contig 29259 bp, 24 predicted proteins | sample 7446441 | NCBI WGS metagenome assembly JACCDS01 (sample SAMN15323445, study PRJNA562643) | freshwater metagenome | isolation source: river surface water | place: USA:Blue River Watershed | collected 2017-08-17 | reverse complement strand
TTGCATATACAAACACTTTTACCTTATCACCGTGTAATGCGTTTCTTAATTTTCGAGGTGCAATAAAAATATCTTCATCCATTCCATCTACTAATAAATAGGCCGACCCGCTTTGGGCCATGTCTATGATACCTTCCACATGGTTTTGTTTTGCTTTAGCTTGATATTTCCCTTTACTAATTTCTTCTATTTGTCCTTTTTTCTCTAACTCAAGAATAATCTCATTTACAATCTGACGTGTTTCATTATCGTCGATATTCAGCTTAGCTGAAATCTGTTTGTAGTTAAATATTTGAGTAATGTTTTTTATAAATACTTCAAACACTAGATTGCTTAAAATATTTTTTATGGCATTGTTCTTTTTCTTTGTCATGTTAAAATTTTTGTTGAGGAATAGCCTCAATGAGTTGTTGTGTATAGCTTTCTTTTGGGTGAGCATATATCTCGTCGGGGAATCCTTCCTCTACTATTTTACCCTTATTCATCACAATAATCCTATCAGAGAAATGTTTCACCACCGATAAATCATGTGAAATAAATATATAACTTAACTTAAATTGATCTCGTAAGTCGCTCAATAAATTTAGTACTTGTGCTTGCACCGACACATCAAGTGCAGAAACCGATTCATCACAAATAATGAGTTTTGGTTCTAACACTAATGCCCTAGCGATGCATATACGTTGACGTTGTCCACCCGAAAATTCATGAGGATATCGATCGAAGTGGCTAGCAAGTAATCCTACTCGTTCTAATATTTCAATTACTTTTTGTTTTCGCTCTGTATTATTTTTTAATAACTGATGAACTTGCATAGGTTCCATGAGTGCTTGTCCGACAGTTAACCTTGGATTTAAAGAGGAATATGGATCTTGGAAAATGATTTGCATTTGCGAACGTAACTTTCGCATTTGTTCATTGGAATAGTCTGAAATCATTTGCCCTTCGAAGGAAATTTCACCTTCTGTTGCCTCTATTAATCTCAAGATACATCTTCCTAAGGTCGATTTACCACATCCCGACTCACCCACTAATCCAAGTGTCTCACCAGGATAAAGTTTAAGATCTACTCCATCTACTGCATGAACGAATTCTGTACTTTTCAAAAATAAGCCTTTTTTAATAGGATATTTTTTTACCAGATTTTTTACTTCTACAATCGGAGTTTGTGAATACAATTTTTCTCTTCTCGATGTAAATTCATCAGGGGTTTTTATGTACGATGACCAATCGGGTTGAACGCTTTTACCTTCTATATCAATAAAGTCGGTTAGAGTTGGTAATCGTCTTAAACTATTTTTTAATTGTGGTCTACAAGCAATTAATCCTTTTGTATACGGATGTTGCGGGTTACTAATTATTTGCTGCACAGTTCCCTTCTCTTTAATTTCACCCTTATACATTACTATTACATTATCGGCAATTTCAGATATCAATCCTAAATCATGAGAAATGAAAATCATACTCATGTTTCTCTCTTTTTTTATCTGCAAAAGTAATTCAACAATATTTTTTTGAACGGTTACATCTAATGCTGTAGTGGGTTCATCGGCAATGAGTAATTCAGGATTACAACTCAAGGCCATTGCAATCATCACACGTTGTTTCTGACCACCAGATAATTCATGCGGATATGATGTTAATATTTTCTCAGGTCGAGGTAAACGAACCTCTTCAAATAACTCAATAGCTCTTTGCTCTGCCTCTTTCTTTGTATAACCTAAATGTTGTTGAATAACTTCTGTAATTTGGTATCCACAGGTTAATACCGGATTTAAGGAAGTCATGGGTTCCTGAAATACCATGGCAATTTTAGAACCACGAAGTTTTATTTTTTCACTTTCATCAAGTTTTAGTAAATCAATTTTTTCTGAACCTAATTGAAGGGTAATATTTCCTTCAATAATGGCATTAGAAGCTAGTAGGCCCATAATAGCTAATGAACTTACCGACTTACCTGAGCCCGATTCACCAACAATACCGCAAATTTTACCTTTTTGTATATCGAATGATACTTGTTGGACTGAGCTCGTTAGGCCTTGATCGTTTTTAAAATGTACACTGAGTTTTTCAACCTTTAAAATAGGCTCCATCAATATTCGTACTAATTACCCTAAACATAGTAAATATTTTCTGTACGGATGGTGTTTTGATTGTTAAATCTTAATAACAATTGTGCAATGCTAACTACATTTTTATACCCTGTGTCGATGATACGTTGTAAATCATTCATCTGATAATAATCCATAAATTGCTTTTTATCTTCAGTATTATCAATTAAATGCTCTAACCTAAGTAGGTATAATAGAAATTCTAAACTTGTATAATGCTTAATACCGCTGAAGCTCCAAAAATCTTTATTATCTACCACTTTTAGCTCCGCAAGCTTGTTGTTTTGTTCCAACAGAATATCTGCTGGCTCGATATCAAGTTGTTTCATACGATTACTCAATAAAGGAAAGTCAATAGCCAAACCATTCTGAGCATATAAAAGTGTATCAGGTTTTAGTTTTTCTAAGAAAGAATTAAATTCCAAGAGCATGTATCGCTCATCGTCATTATAAAAACATCTTAATTTCAAGAAATCTTCTTTAATATCATTACCAATTTTACCTACACATACGCAAAGTATTTTATGCTGATCGATTAATTCCTCAGCAACAAACTCCGACGTAACCGGAAGAGTTTCTAGATTAAGAAACAAAACATCTTGAAGTTGAGAGCCTGAAATCATAGGTGTTTTTTTTTATTTTATCATTACTCCTGGTTTGTTAATGTACGGAATTCGTATAAAGTTAGATTCTGAAATGCTTTCTGTTAAGAAAATATATTTTTTATCAAATATTTCACCATTAATATAATAGCTCAGCCAAAACTCATTATTAATAGCAAATAATTTTTCATCAATTAACTCTATCGCAGCAAATTTCTGAGCATCCAAATTTCCTATAAAATGACGGAAAACACTTGTTTTTACTTGTTCTCCATTCAATGTACCATATCCTTTAGAACTTATAAATACATTTTGAATTTGGCTATCTCTTAGGTTTAACACATACACTTTCCACGAACGAGCTTCAATATTTTCGTCCTCTAGAACTACAGCAATAGCCACTCCTTCTACAATATTTTCATGGAGATCTTTCTTCATTTAAAAAGGCTATTTTTTTGTACTGCTTTTCTTTGGGGCTGCTTTTTTAGTTGCTGCCTTTTTAGTTGCCGCTTTTTTTGGTGCTGCCTTTTTAGGGGCTGCTTTCTTTGGTGCTGCCTTTGTAGGAGTTGCCGATTTTTTTGAACCTGCTTTTTTAAGTTCTGCACTTGGTTCTACACCACCCGCAAGTTTAACAATATCTTCGTAAGTAAGGCTTGTTGCTTCAGTACCTTTAGGTATTTTTAAATTCAACTTACCATAAGCAATGTATGGTCCCCATCTTCCATTTAGAATTTTTACCAATTCATTTTCCTCAAAAGCTTTGATTAATTTATTAGCATCTTTTTCGCGTTTTGCTAAAATTAATTCAATCGATCTTTCCAAGGTAACAGTATATGGATCGTCTTCTTTGCTAAGTGAAGTAAATATATTGTTATGTCTAATGTAAGGTCCAAATCTTCCAATACCAATGGTAACTTCTTTTTCTTCAAACAAGCCCAATTTCTTAGGCATCTTAAATAAATCTAACGCTTCTGCTAATGTTAACGTTTCAACCATTTGGCCAGGACGTAAACTTGCAAAACGAGGTTTTTCTCCTGTTTCCTCATCAGCTTCGCCAATTTGCACATAAGGTCCATAACGACCAATCTTCACAGATATAGGTTTACTTGTCTCTGGATCTAAGCCCAACTCACGTGTTGCATTTGCTCTGTCGGCATTCTCAATGGTGTTTTCAACATCTTTATGGAAAGGCTGATAAAAATCTTTTATCATCTTCGTCCATGCAGTTAAGCCTTGAGCGATATCATCAAATTCTTTTTCTACAGTGGCAGTGAAATTATAATCAACAATGTTTTTAAAATGTTGAACTAAGAAGTCGTTAACCAATGAGCCAATATCTGTAGGGAATAATTTCGATTTCTCTACACCCGTTTGTTCAGTGAGTGATTCAAGAACAACATTTTGTTGCTCAATTTTTAAGACTCTATATATTCTTTGTTTACCTTCTCTGTCTTCTTTTACAACGTAACCCCTATTTTGTACAGTTGCAATGGTTGGTGCATATGTAGATGGACGACCAATGCCAAGCTCTTCTAATTTCTTTACTAAACTTGCTTCTGTATAACGAGCTGGTGGTCTAGAGAAACGTTCCACTGCTTTTAATTCATCTAGGTTTAATGTTTGCTTTTCTGCTAAAACAGGCAACATTTTATTATCAGAATCATCGTCGTTTGTGTTTACATCATCATCGTCGACAGATTCCATATACACTTTAAGAAAACCATCAAATTTTAAAACTTCACCTTGTGCAGTTAGCTCTTCCGGGCGAGTTGAAATAGCAATTTTAGCAGTAGTTTTCTCAAATAAAGCCTCCGACATTTGTGAAGCGATGGCTCTTTTCCAAATTAATTCGTATAAACGTTTTTCAGCGGCATCGCCATCAACAGTATGTCTGTCGAAGTACGTAGGACGAATTGCTTCGTGGGCTTCTTGTGCTCCCGCCGACTTTGTTTTATATTTTCTAAGCTGATGGTAGTTATTTCCATACGCACTTAAAATTTCTTTTTCAGCAGCTTGTAATGCTGTATCCGATAAGTTAACTGAATCGGTACGCATATAGGTAATTTTACCTGCCTCGTAGAGTTTTTGAGCTACGCTCATTGTTCTAGAAACAGAAAAACCTAGTTTTCTACTAGCCTCTTGTTGTAAAGTTGAAGTTGTAAATGGTGCTGCTGGTGTACGTTTAGCTGGTTTTACTTCCAGCGATTTTACAGTATAACTTGCCGGTATGCAATCTTTTAAAAATTGTTCCGCATCACTAACTTTCGGAAATCTTGTGCCTAGCTCTGCTTTAAAACTTGTTTTCTTTGTTTTATCAGTATTAAACAAAGCCATTACTTTAAAATTGGCTTCGGCATTAAATGCATTAATTTCTCTTTCTCTATCAACTATTAAACGAACTGCTACCGATTGTACCCTACCTGCAGATAGTGAAGGTTTTACTTTTCTCCATAAAACGGGCGATAATTCAAAACCAACTAATCGATCTAATACTCTTCGTGCTTGTTGAGCATACACTAAATTATAATCAATACTACGAGGATTCTCAATAGCCTTAACTATAGCTGGTTTAGTTATTTCGTGAAATACAATTCGTTTGGTTTTCTTTTCATCTAAGCCCAAGGTTTCAAATAAATGCCAAGAAATGGCCTCTCCTTCGCGGTCCTCATCGGATGCTAGCCATACCATCTCTGCACTCTTGGCTAATTTTTTTAGTTCAGCTACCAACCCCTTTTTATCAGCCGGCACTTCGTATTGTTGAGCAAAATCGTTCTCAATGTCGATGGCGTTGTTCCCCTTCACTAAATCGCGAATATGACCATAACTCGACTTCACCATGAAGTCTTTCCCTAAATACCCCTCTATTGTTTTAGCCTTTGCCGGCGACTCTACTATTAATAAATTTTTTGCCATAATATTTTATCCTCTTCAATTAATTTCCATACTCACATATTACAAATAAACAGAAAGAAATGAGTAAGTGCAACATAACATGCAATTATTTATCCATAAATATTTGAAATTCAACAATAAATAATAAAATTAGGATAGCTTTATGCTTTACCTCATTTTGTAGGCTATCTATTTGTTATTATCTTGACGAAAAATAAAACTGTATGAAAAATTTACTTAAATCAACCCTCTTATTATTACTGCTATTTGGTTTAAATGCTTGTAATAATCAAAATTCAAAGAAAAACGCAATGTTAAGTTCTGCTAATCTAAACAGTGGTTATGTGCAATTAAGTCAAACAGAATTTGATTCACTTTTGACCGATTATAGTAACAGATTTCCAGAATCTACACTTGGAGGTATACTTAGTAAAGACTCATTAAATGTGTTATTAGATAAAATGCCTGCCGATTCAAACGAAGTAAATTACATCTTTTGTATTGATACTAGCTTTAACAAAACTTCTTTGGCTATGCGTAGTAGCGCAACTTCTGAAAATGATACCAATTTATATTGTTATAGAAATTCTAAATATGCTGATTCGTTTTGCCCAAACAATTGCAATTTAGAATGTTCAACTATTAATGGCACCATCAAAATAAATTATACTACCTATAAATCATTTTATAGTACGTATGCAAGCACCTATTCTTCTGATACACATGGAGGACAGTTCAACAAATCTGCTATTGAAACAATATTAAATAGTATAAATGCTACCGACAATGTTTATTTCAGATTTTATTATAATGCTGAATTTGATAAAGTTGGAATTATTTTGGTAGGCGGTTTAGATGAAAGTAACAATAGATTATATTTAAGAAACGGTACTACCGCTGATAGCTTTTGTCCATATAATTGTGAAAATTAATAAATGAGCACTAATAGCTTCTTTAATTTTTTTTTAATTCTGTGTTTATTACTACTAAGCACAAAAAATGTATCTGCCAATAATCAAACAGATGATTTAAATGCTTCTATAACTAAATCCGATAGCTTAATAAAAGCTATGATGAAAAGTACAAGCATGAAAAAACATTTCTATGATGAAATACAATACATTTTAAAAGTCTCTAAACTTAGTAGTAATAAACAAAAAGAAGCCGATGGATATTATTTATTAGGTAAATATTTTTTTAACTACAATAACAACCTCGAAAAAGCTACTCATTTCTTTCTATTAAGTTATTCGATATACGATAGCATAAAAAATAATGTTGGATTAATGAGGATCAACTTACAGTTGGGATTGGTTCAATATTCTATAAAAGATTATAATAATGCCCTTAATTATTTTAATAAAATAACCAATAATAGAGAAGTTGATAATAGCCAAAAAGCAACGGCAACCTATCTTTCCGCACTTTGTTACTCTGAGTTAAACGATTTTAATAAAGCAATTATATATTTCAATCGTGCAATAGAACTATATAAAATGTTGAATAATCAAACAGGTATTAAAATGTGTGAGATGTTCAAAGGCAAAATGTTTATCAATAAAAGGGAATATAAAAGAGCTGCATTACATTTAAAAAACACGATAGGTACACCTAAAACTAAAACCGATAGTTTTTCTTTTTCACCTGCTTATGCATTTATATCAACTGCTTATTATCATTTAAATAATTTTGATGAAAGTATAAAAAATGCACTTATTGCATATCAGTTTACTAAAGATATAGATGGAAGCATGATCTATGTAAAAGAGTCACTAACATCTTTACATAAATCATATGTAGCCTTAGGAAAACATGAGCTAGCATATATCTACCTAAATGAGCTTACATCTGTAAACGACTCCGTATTAAACCTTGATATTTTAAATGGTATTTCAAAAATAAAGAGTCAATATGAATATCAACAAAAACTGAATCAGGATAAATTAATACAGGTTAAAAAAGATTTGAAAATAAAACAAGAAATTGCATTTCAAAATCAGATTAGAAATTCATTAGGTATAGGATTAATCGGCATTCTTAGCTTTTCAATAATTATTTACATCCAACGAAACAGAATAAGACGCGAAAAAAGTAAATCGGATGATTTATTGTTTAATATACTCCCCAAAGATGTTGCCGAAGAATTAAAATTGAAAGGAAACACTGAAGCAAAATTATATGAAAATGTAACAGTATTATTTACCGACTTTAGTTCATTCACCGAAATTTCAACACAATTAAGTCCCGCAGAATTAGTAAAACTAATCAACGAACTATTTTCTGAATTCGATACTATAATGATGAAACATGGAATAGAAAAGATTAAAACCATTGGTGATTCTTACATGGCTGTTGGTGGTTTAAACCTTGAGAATTCGAATAACGCTATCCAAGTTATAAACTCAGCATTAGAAATTCAGAACTATTTGCAAAAAATTAAGGAAGAGAAAAAGAAAAACAATCTACCTTATTTCGAGGCAAGAATAGGTATACATACAGGACCAGTGGTAGCAGGTGTTGTAGGTCTTAAAAAGTTTTCATATGATGTTTGGGGTGATACTGTTAATACAGCAAGTAGAATGGAAAATGCATGTGAAGTGGGAAAAATAAATGTTTCTGAAACTACTTATCAAGCTGCAAAAAATCAATTCAGTTATGAATATCGTGGGAATGTACAGGTGAAATCTAAAGGGTATTTAAATATGTATTATGTGTCGGTCATTAAGGATTAATAAGAAAATCTTTTACCGCAATTAACTCATCGTATCTATATCCTGTTCTCCTATAATATACCAGCACTCTATAATCATTTTGTGTTTCGTAGAAATTTCCCTCCGTATTCGAATAATCAACATAATTTGATTTAGTACTTTTAAAACCTATCATGTAATCGTATATGCCTTGTTTTAAATAAATATTAGCAACATAATTTCCTGTTCTTAAATCATACTTCATTTTAGAAGTTTCATTTGCTTCCCAATTGTTAAATCTACCAAGAACATAATAATCTCCGTACGGATTTTGAGTTCCGTATTTAAATGTAAAATGAACATGTCCGTAATCTGCTTGGTAATCGCTTTGACCCATGTCCGAACGTTTTATATAGAAGTTACCATTATTATCAAACTCCTCCACATAACGTAAAGGGTTTTTAGGGTAATCATCCATTACAAACACATCCCAAGCGGTATCTTGTTGGATACTTTGTAATCGTTCACCTAAAAAACGAAAACTACGAATGTCGAATCTTCTATATTCGTTCAAAGCATCGAAATCATTGGCATCCACATGATCATAAGTAAAACGTGTAGGTTCAAAAAAAGATGGTTTTCTATTCCACTTGGCTGTTTTCCAATTATTATTTTGCATTACAACCACCTTTAATTGGTCGAATGGATTATCGATTCTAACATCAGGGCTTAATATCTGAAAGTCTAATTTTTGACGTTTATTGCGTTCAGATACAACCGTACTTCGTCTTAAGAAATGATTGATTTGTACTTTGTTTTCGTACACCATAAATCGTTTAGAGAACAATGGTTTTGAATCGTCGTTGCTAAGAAAAACCTTTAAAATATAATTTCCAGAGAGTAAAAATTGTACATCATTGTTCGGAAATTGTAATTGATAATGCACATAATTTTGGTTAGTATTCGAAGAGAACTTGTATTCTGTTATAAAGTTTCGATTGAAGCCACTTAAGTATTCCATGCTAGAGATAGGACTCAAATTCCAATCCGCATCACAATGTTCTATGGTATACGAATAGTTTGTGTATTCATCATGAAAATCGTCGAATTTAAGCTGGATATACTCATTCGAATTTAATGGAATCATAGGAAACGATTGTTCTACTTTACTATTAAAAAGTAGTACACTGTGGATATGCTTATCGAATATAGTATCTTGTTGTACTTGAGCAAAGGTGCTAAAGCTAAATAGTATGAACAGGAAATTCAATAAGCATTTTTTAACCATTATTCGTTTTCTAATTCCAATAATTTTTCTGCCATCTCATCCCAGAGTGCCTGTTTTTCTGAAATGTTATTTTTTATTTTATCGTATTGATGGTTCAATTCAGTTAATTTCTGCGAGTTGCTATAGTTCTCTTCCATTGAAAGCAAATCCTCTATTACCACTTTGCTAGTTTCCAAGGTCTGAATCTCTTTTTCAACTTTTTCTAATTCAGTACTTAATTTTTTGAGTTCGTTTTTCTTCTGATCTAGCTCTGAAGGTGTCTTTTGAGGTTTTTCCTTTTTCTCTTTTTTCTCTACTTCTATCCCCTCTTTTTTCTCTTTCTCACGTTTCGACATCCACTCTTCGTATTCTTTGTAAGTACCTGGATATTCTTTAATCTTTTCGTCTTCTATGTACCAAATTTTATTGGCCACCTCATCCAATAAATACCTATCGTGAGATACAACGATAAAGGTTCCTTCAAATTGTTGAAGTGCTTGGATAAGTATATTAACCGACTGTATATCTAAGTGGTTGGTAGGCTCATCGAGTATCAAAAAGTTAGCATCAGAAGTAATTACTTTAGCTAAAGCAACACGCGATTTTTCACCTCCAGAAAGAATTTTAATCTTCTTAAATACTGAGTCGCCACTAAACAAGAAACAACCTAATAAAGAACGAATCTCTGTTTCTGAATATTCTGGTGCGAAATTTTTTAACTCCGATAAAATATCATTTTCTAAGTGTAACGACTCTAATTGATGTTGAGCAAAGAAGGCTTCCGTAACATTGTGTCCAGTTGTTTTTTTACCTTCAAATGATTCGGTACCTGCTATAATTCTTAACAAGGTTGATTTACCTTTACCGTTTGCCCCAATTAATGCAATCTTATCACCTTTTTCAATTAAGGCATGAGAGTCTTTTAAAATTGGAGTATTCGGATACGCTTTCGTAATATCTTCTAAAGTTACTACATGTCGACCCGATTGTTTTGAAAACTTAAATCTGAAATTTACAGCTACATTATTGTCTTCAACAGCTTCTACCCTTTCTAATTTATCGAGCGCTTTAATTCTCGACTGAGCCATTTTAGCTTTAGAAGCTTTTGCTCTAAAACGATCAATTAATCGTTCTTGTTCTTTAATATATTGCTGTTGATTTTGATATTGACCTTTTTGGATTTCAGCTCTTACTGCTTTTTCTTCTAGATAAAACGAATAGTTCCCTGCATAAATGGTTAAATCTTGATTTGCAGATTCAACAATTTTGGTAACAGTTCTATCTAGGAAATATCTATCATGTGATACTATTACATAAGCGCCTTCAAATGCATTGAGGTATTCTTCTAACCACTTAATAGAAGGTAAATCTAAGTGGTTGGTAGGCTCATCGAGTAAAAGTAAGTCGGGTTGTTGTAGTAATATTTTGGCCAACATTACACGCATTCTCCATCCTCCAGAAAAGGTAGAAAGAGGGCGTTGGGTTTGCTCTGCCGAAAATCCTAAACCAGCAAGAATTTGTTCTGCTTTGTATTGAATATTATATCCATCGAGCGCTTCAAATTCTTCTTGTAAAGTACTAAGGCGAGTAATAATCTGATCCGAATAATCGTGCTCTAATTGTTTAATAATTTCTTCAATTTGATCATGTAATTCATTCTGACGTTCGAATGCCTCCATGGCAACGTGCAAAATAGAATGATCCGATTGATAGGATAATAAATCTTGATTTAAGTATCCAATTTTTAAATTTTTAGTTTTAGAAACCGTACCCGATGTCGGCGAATATTCGCCCACAAGAATTCGCAACAAGGTAGTTTTACCTGTTCCGTTTGCACCAATTAAACCAATTTTTTCTCCTGGTTTAATGTGCCAATTTACTTCTTCGTATAATGCTCTAGCCCCGAATTCGAAGGTTAGGTTGTTTAATGCAATCACTTATTGAATTGTTAATTTTTAATTGTTAATTGTTAATGAAAGGTGAATGTTGAGTTTCAAAATTACGAATTACGAATTACGTTTGGCGTCGGTAATATTTGTGTAATTAGGTAGATTTTATTTAATTCTAGGTCCACAAATGTATATTTAAAGTAGTACTTATCTACCACATTCGTAATTCGTAATTCGCAATTTTTTAAGTCTGAATCACCCCTACGTTATATCGTTTGGTTAATGGTGCATGGTTAGCTGCTTCAATACCCATAGAAATTACTTTACGAGTATCATTAGGATCTATAATTCCATCAACCCATAAACGCGATGCCGCATAATATGGTGTTGTTTGACTATCGTATCTATCGGTAATTTCTTTTAACATTTTTGCCTTGTCCTCCGCACTAATTTCTACTCCTTTTGCACGCATGGTTGCTTCTTGTATTTGGAATAATGTTTTAGCTGCAGAAGAGCCTCCCATTACTGCAATTTTTGCTGTTGGCCATGCATAAATTAAACGTGGATCGTAAGCTTTTCCGCACATTGCATAATTTCCAGCGCCGTAAGAATTACCAATAACGATGGTAAATTTAGGTACCACAGAATTTGCCATTGCATTTACCATTTTTGCACCATCTTTAATAATACCACCGTGCTCAGAACGTGAGCCCACCATAAATCCGGTTACGTCTTGTAAAAACACTAATGGTATTTTTTTCTGGTTGCAATTCATTATAAAACGTGCAGCTTTATCGGCCGAGTCTGAATAAATAACTCCACCAAACTGCATCTCTCCTTTTTTACTTTTTACCACTTTACGTTGGTTGGCTACAATACCTACTGCCCAACCATCAATACGTGCTAAACCACAAACAATCGATTGACCGTATTTTTCTTTGTATTCTTCGAATTCTGAGTTATCAACCAAACGAGCAATAATTTCATGCATGTCGTATTGTTTCTCTCTGTTGTCGGGTAAAATACCGTAAATCTCTTTTGGATCTTTTTTAGGTGCTTGCGATTTTACTCTATCAAATCCTGCTTTGTCGTAGTCGCCTACTTTGCTCATGATATTTTTAATAGAATCGAGGCAAGCCTTATCGTTCGGATGTTTATAATCGGTAACTCCCGAAATTTCACAATGAGTGGTAGCACCACCTAATGTTTCATTATCTATATCTTCACCAATGGCCGATTTTACTAAATAAGAACCTGCTAAAAACACAGAACCTGTTCCTTCCACAATCATTGCTTCATCGCTCATAATTGGCAAATAAGCACCACCTGCTACACAGCTTCCCATGATCGCTGCAATTTGTAAAATTCCTTCCGACGACATGATGGCATTGTTTCTAAAAATTCTACCAAAATGCTCTTTGTCGGGAAATATTTCGTCTTGCATTGGTAAATAAACACCTGCACTATCTACTAAGTAAATAATTGGCAATTTATTTTCCATGCAAATTTCTTGCGCTCTAAGGTTTTTCTTTGCAGTCATTGGAAACCATGCTCCCGCCTTTACGGTCGCATCATTCGCAACAATCATACATTGGCGACCCGATACATATCCTATACCTGCCACAACTCCAGCTGATGGGCATCCACCTTCAGCTTCGTACATACCATCTGCAGCGAAAGCACCAATCTCTAGGAAAGGTTTATCCGCATCGATTAAGTATTCAATACGTTCTCGAGCCAACATTTTGCCTTTCTCTTTTTGCTTCGCAGCATTTTTAGCTCCACCGCCTTCAGCAATTTTTTTCCATTTAGTTTTCATTTCGAAAACCAACTGTTTGTTAACGTCTTCGTTTTTATTGAATTCTATATCCATGCCGCAAGTTAATAAATGAAATAATGAATGAATAATTTGTTGAAATGTATTTTATCTCGACAAATTAATTTTGTATTTGTTTGAAACAATTAGCTGAGGTTACGGTCGGTAAACCATTTCGTATCTGGAACTATCTTGGTCTTTGTTAAGGTTTTCAATAAAGATTCGAAAGATTCATCTACATTAATAAGTTCTTTATTACTAGGTCTTAAAAATCCTTTTTCTACCATGTGATCTAACTGTTTAAGGAGTAAATCGAAAAAACCATTATGATTTAACAAGCCAATAGGCTTAGTATGTAGTCCTAATTGTAACCAAGTTAACATTTCAAATAATTCATCGAAGGTTCCAAATCCTCCTGGAATCGCCATAATGATATCAGCTTTATCACACATTAAAGCCTTACGTTCATGCATCGTTTTTACGGTATAAAATTCCGTAACTTCCACATGACCTACTTCACGAACCATTAAAAACTCAGGAATTATCCCTATCACTTCGCCCCCATGATCCATAACCGAATTTGCTATTATTCCCATTAAGCCAACATTCCCACCTCCATAAATTAATCGGTATTTGTGTTCAGCCAAATGTTTTCCTAATTGCTTAGCCATCTCCACTATCTCCGGATCGTTGCCCGTACTTGAACCACAAAAAAGAAGTAGGTTAGTCATTTTGAATTATGAATTATGAATTATGAATTACGAATTACGAATTACGAATTTAGGCATTATTACAATAGCTTCGTGTTTATTAGCATTTAGAAAGCGGTCTCACATCTCACAGCGAAGCGGTCTCACATCTCAAAGCGAAGCGGTCTCACATCTCAAAGCGAAGCGGTCTAATCACTAGCGACTATAATTCGGTGCTTCGTTTGTTATAATAATATCGTGAGGATGACTTTCTTTCATACCAGCTGCTGTAATTCTTACGAACCTTGCTTTTTGCATTTGTTCGATAGTTGCGGCTCCACAATATCCCATACCTGCTTTTAATCCTCCTATGTATTGATAAATTACTTCTGCTAAGGTTCCTTTGTATGGTACTCGACCTACAATCCCCTCTGGTACTAATTTTTTAATATCATCTTCAACATCTTGGAAATATCTATCCTTAGAACCACTTTCCATGGCTTCTATCGATCCCATTCCTCTATATGATTTAAACTTACGTCCTTCGTAAATAATTGTCTCACCTGGCGACTCTTCAACTCCTGCGAATAATGAACCCGCCATAATACATGAAGCTCCAGCAGCAATTGCTTTTGCAATATCTCCAGTATGTTTAATACCTCCATCGGCAATTACAGGAACACCTGTGCCTTTTAATGCTTTTGCACATTCGTATACTGCATATAATTGTGGAACTCCCACACCTGCAATAATTCGTGTTGTACAAATAGAACCAGGACCAATACCTACTTTTACTGCATCGGCACCTGCTTTTGCCAATGCTTTTGCAGCATCAGCAGTTGCAATATTACCAGCAATAACTTGCAATGTTGGGAATGCTTTCTTAACTGTTTTTAACATGGTTATTACACCCTTTGAATGCCCGTGAGCTGTATCAATAGCAATAACATCAACTCCAGCATTAACGAGTGCTTTTACTCTTTCCATGGTATCTGCGGTAACACCAACAGCAGCACCTACTCTTAATCTACCATGTTCATCTTTACAAGCGTTCGGGAAGTTTTTGAATTTCTGAATGTCTTTGTATGTAATTAAGCCTGTAAGTTTGCCTTTTGCATCTACTACAGGTAATTTCTCAATTTTATGTTTTTGTAATATTTGCTCTGCCTTTTTCAAGTCGGTTCCTTTTGGAGCGGTTACCAAGTTGGTAGAAGTCATTACCGACGATACTTTTAACTTAATATCTTTTTGGAAACGAATATCTCTATTAGTTAATATTCCTAATAATTTGTTGTCTTTTGCTATAATTGGAATACCTCCAATTTTATATTCACGCATAAGCTTTAAAGCTTCTGCCAGGGTTGCATCTTCATGTAAGGTTACCGGATCTTGAATCATTCCGCTTTCCGAACGTTTAACCTTTCTAACCTCTTCAGCTTGTCGCTCAATGCTCATGTTCTTGTGCAACATCCCTATACCACCATTTTGAGCAATGGCAATAGCTAATGCCGACTCTGTAACGGTATCCATTGCTGCAGAAACAATAGGAACGTTCAGCTTAATTTTCTTAGTAATGTACGTCTGAGTGTTTACTTCTCTTGGTAGAACTTCCGAATAACTCGGTAAAAGTAGTACGTCGTCGTAGGTTAAACCTTCTGATACGAATTTGTTGGAATCTAGATTCATGTGGCAAATAATTACGTGTTATTATTTGCCGCACAAAAATAGAAAATTATTTTAGATTATAATATTAATTTTTAGTCGATGAGCGCAACCGAACCAACTTTGTTCAGTTTTGCACCGTTTGCATCTAACACATCGATAATATAAACGTAGGCTCCTGGAGGGCATACAAGTCCGTTATCCTTGTCTTTTCCATCCCATCCTTTGAACTCATCGTCGGTTTCAAATACAATTTTACCCCAACGATTATAAATCTTCATATTAAATTTCGCAGTAGTTTGCGTTAGCACTTGTGGTCTGAACACTGGGTTTGCAGCGTTAGGTGTAAATGCTCCTGGAATAATAATTTTTACTTCTTTGTACACATAGGCGAAGTTCGAAAATGAACTCGGTGTGGTAAAAATAATCGGGTTACCGACCTGCTCCCTGGCTTGTAAGTAATATGATGTTACTCCATCAGCTCCTAATAAATCTGGAGAGGCATCTTCGTATTCTGTAACTGGTGGTACTAATGTTGCGATTAAATCTTTGGTTTGTGTATTTGTAGCAACATCAATTTTAACCCTAAATAACTCATAATATCCTGTACCCTGCAACCAACCTTGGTAATCGTTCCAAGTTAATAAATTGGTAGTTTCGTCAATAAATTGAGCTTTTAAACGAATTACTTTTGTTACTGCTGTAGTATCAAGTGTATCAGGACAAGAACAAGAAGTGATAATCTTAAAGAAGTAATTTAAACGATCGGGAATTACATTCGTAATTACTGTATCTCTAAATCTTTTGTATGGTACAGAGTCTAATCTTGCTACTTCAATGTAATTTACACTATCAGTACTCATCATAATCTGATAGGTTAATTTCATTTGTGTTGTATCTGTAGTCCAACTCAAAGCAATTTTACGATTGTCGGCATTTACAGTGGCATTGTACAAATAAACATAATTTGGATAGTTATTAAACACACCAGAAGTAAGACGTACATTAGAACTAGAAGTTTTAGTAAGGTCGTTACTAACTACGCGAATCTTGTACTGGTAATTTACTCCAGTTTGTAATCCTCTACGAACATATGAGGTTCTTGTACCTGAATATATAATTGTATATGGATTGCTATTCTGACTTTCCCAAACTTCGTACCTCGACACCCCATTTGCCCAACCATTGTTAGGATTCGTGTAGGTATTCCAAGTTAAATTCGCTGATGCATTACATACATCAATTGAATTGTTTAATAATATAGTTTGATGTGGCTTTGTAGCCTGCGAGTCTAAATTTGATTGTACTGGAGGATTTACGTCTAAATCAACCGCTGATACATAAAACCTCATCACACTGGTATTAGTGCGGTCTTGTGTGCCAGTATTATCGATATAAACAAAACTATTCGTTAAACGACCATTAGCATTGGCTAAAATGGGATCATAAAAGTCGGGTTCCCCTAAATTGTTGTTATATACTCTGTAAATGTAGTATCCGTCTACTCTTGTGTCGGTAGAGGCTTTCCAAGCAATTTGTACTCTTTGCTCGTCTAATACAGAAACTGAATCTATTTCCACTACAGGAATGGTCTGCGCAAAGGCTTTTGTGCAGAGTGTAATTCCTAATAAGAACAGTATTTTAGAAAATTTCATTCCCCAAATATATTATTTTTTTCCAATTACCACCTCTGTTAGGCTCTCAGGCGATAAATATTGTTTTGCTAATTGCAATAATCGTTCCGATGTTACCTTGTTTACGGTGTTAAAATAGCGTTCGTAATACTGATAATTTAAATTATATAAATATACGCTTTTAAATTTATCGGCATGACTAAAAATATTCTCAATACTGCCAATAAATGCACCTTTGAGGTAATTTTTAACCAAATTGAGTTCCTCTTCAGGTATTAATTCTGTTCTTAAACGCTCAATTTCTTTATAAATTTCAGACAAAGCATCTTGTGTAAATTGTACACCTACCTCCGTAGCTATGTAAAAGAAAGAATTGTCGAGTAATGGATAAACTCCTGCCCCAATGCCATAGGTATAGCCTTTATCTTCTCTAATATTGCTCATTAATCGAGAACCAAAATAACCACCCAATACAGTACTGAGTACCGTAAATTCAATATAATCTGGGTGAGTTTTATGCATCATTGGCTTACCAATCCGTATAGCCGATTGTAAAGCCTCTGCTTTTTCGGTGTATATTTTTTTGGCTGATGAGGGCAATGGGCTTATGTATTCCGTTTTTTCTGTTTCAGTTACTATGTAGTCTTTGAAGGTATCCTCTAAAGCTTGTAATTCAGAATCAGTAATATTTCCAGATAATACAAAGCTTGCTTTAGATAATTTATAATGGTCGTAGTAATGCTTCCATAAATCATCGCGAGTTAAGGCGTCGTAATCGCTCAACTCAATTTTACGACCATAAGGATGTTCACCAAACAAAGCATGATGAAATTCTCTTCTGGCTAAAAAATCGTTCTTCGTAAGATTTATTTGAAAACGTTGTTTAGCGTTTTCCTTGTAAATGGCTAACTCCTCTTCAGGGAAAATTGGATCCGTTAATATTCCTGCTAACAATTCTAAAGTTTCTCTAAAATATTTTTTTAAAGAGTATATGCTGATGCTACTTCTATCCAACTGATTATCGTGTTGGTAGAACGACCCATAAAAATCAATATTCTCCATGATTTCAGAAGAAGTCATGGTGCTTGTACCTGCATTCAATAGATAATTACATGCTGTAGCCACCAACTTTTTATGTTCAGCCCTTGTACCGGTGCTAAAACAAACCTCTAGCTTCAACACATCCTCGTCGGCACCATCAATACAAAACACTTTTAAGCCATTTTTTAAAACCACGGCCTTGGCTTCTACAAACGTAGCAGCTTGTAGCTCATATGCCTGTGGAGCGAGGGTTCTATCTATAATTTCTGCCATGCTTAATTTTTACTATGATAGAATAATGTTGAACAATTTTCTTTTACAAATACCTTATTGCAGTATTCTCTTATATCTGTAGTATTTACTGCACTATATTTTTCCATTTCTTCATTCATCATGGCTGCATCGCCTAATAATTCGAAATAGGCCATATTCATGGCTTTATTTAATAAGTTCATTTCACCAAACACATGCGATGATTCGAGTTTGTTTACAATTTTCTGTAACTCACGTTGTTCAAGGCTCTTTGTTTTAAGTTCCTCCAACACTTGCCACAGGGCATCATCAGCCTGCGTTAAACTAATTCCGTTAACAGGTTTACCTTCTAAAATGAATAAACCAGCATCTAAATCGCCGGTGATGTATGCGTTTACTTCAGAGAATATCTTTTTATTTTTTACTAATTCTTGGTATAAACGAGATGATTCTCCTCTTGAAAGAACATCAGAAATAATATCTGCGATGTAATAATTTTTTGATGCACGTTCATGTATATGAAAAGCTTTATAAATAGCATCGTTCGGCACATCTGCTTCTGTATGCAATACTCTTTCCTCTGTTTGTTTTGGCTCTGCAGGTAATTGACGTAGGTATTTATTACCCGCATCAATGTTACCAAACCATTTTTCTGCTAGTGCTTTTACATTGGCAGTATTTACATCTCCAGCGATAACTAAAATTGCATTGTTAGGTGTATAATGTTTTTTGAAGAATGCTTTCACATCGTCCATGGTAGCGTTTTCGATGTGAGAAATTTCTTTACCAATGGTTGCCCAACGGTACGGATGAGTTGTATAGGCCAAAGGACGAAGTTTTAACCAAACATCGCCATAGGGTTGATTTAAATATCGCTGCTTAAATTCCTCAATTACTACACTGCGTTGAGTTTCCAAGCTTTTCTCAGAAAAAGCCAAACTCAACATCCGGTCTGATTCGAGCCAAAAAGCAGTTTCAATATTTACACTTGGAACTTGTATGTAATAATTGGTGATATCGTTGTTTGTAAATGCGTTATTCTCACCTCCTACTTTTTGTAAAGGTTCGTCGTAGGATGGAATATTGATAGAACCTCCAAACATTAAATGCTCAAATAAATGTGCAAATCCTGTTTTTTCTGGATGCTCGTCTCTTGCACCAACATCATAAAGTACATTTAGTACCGCCATAGGTACAGTATGGTCTTCATGCACTAATACCTTTAAGCCATTGCTTAAAGTAAATCGCTCAAAATGAATCATTCTGCTTATAAAGAATTAGTGATTTCAAAGTTTAACTGATCAAAAATATGATCGGTTTGTCCAATAGTAACAAATTGTACGATGCCTTGTTTATCTACTACCACATGTGTAGGATATTTAGTGATTTTCATATTGATGATCATCTCATCAACATCAGTACAAATGATGAAATTAAAAGGGAGTTTTTTCAAAAATTCAGTTACATCTTCGAGTGGGTCATAAGTAGGTGCTAAAAACACTACATCTTTACCTTTAAATTTCTTTACGAGTTTATTTAATTCAGGGATTTCAGCTTTACAAGGTGCAGCATCTTTGAACCAAAAATTAATAACAATTACTTTACCCGCTAGCGACTCTTTACTGTATGACTTACCATTTACATCGGTTAGATTAAAATCACCAATAGGTTTACCAGTAGTAAAACCTGCTAAGGTTATTGGTCCTTTTCTATCGGAACGCATCATAGCCATGCGCTTTTCTTCTGGCGTGCTTGCGCGTAACTTAAACTCACGAGGTTCTACCCCATCGGCTGTTATTTGTTCGATAGTATATTCATTGCTTTGTACTTTAAAGAACCAATCATCGGCACTAAGCACTTTTCCTGTACTGTCTTTAACGATGGTACTTTTGTCTTGCTTATACTCCTTTAAAGATTTAGAACTTTGAGCATAGGTAATGATAGAACTTAAGATAATAATTAAAAATAAGTAAAACTTTTTCATGGCTTATTGTTTGAATTGTAAAACTATCGATTTTAGGAGGGATATAAAAAGCATTTTTTCCCAAATCGTGTATAAAAATAATTTTATAAGCAATAAGCTAATATATTTGTGATATGAATGTAAAAGAGCTATTAAACAAAGCATCTCATTTCGAGTTCCTTAGCATAGAGGAAGGTGTTTATTTATACAAACACGCTTCTACGACCGATTTAATGTTTACGGCCAATGAACTGCGTAAAAAGCAAAAAAACAACTCCGATGCAGTAACATGGATCATCGACAGGAATTTAAATACCACCAATGTATGTATTGCTAATTGCAAGTTTTGCAATTTCTTCCGCCGACCAGGGCACGAAGAATCGTATATAACTACCATAGAGGAATATAAAGTAAAAATTGAAGAAACTATACGTTACGGTGGCGAGCAATTACTATTACAGGGAGGGCATCACCCCGATTTAGGATTGTCGTATTACGTAAACTTATTCAAGGACTTAAAAAAACTATATCCTCAAATAAAACTTCATTCATTAGGTCCACCCGAAATAGCACACATTGCTAAATTGGAGCAAATAAGCCATACCGAAGTATTAACAGAATTAATGGCTGCCGGACTCGATTCCTTACCGGGAGCTGGAGCTGAACTATTAAATGACAGAGTACGCCGATTAATTTCAAAGGGCAAATGTTCGGGTAAAGAGTGGTTAGATGTGATGCGAGCAGCACATCAATTGAAATTAACTACCTCGGCTACAATGATGTTTGGACATGTTGAAACCATAGAGGAACGATTTGAGCACTTGGTTTGGTTACGAGAAGTACAATCGGAAAAACCAGCAGATGCCAAAGGTTTTATAGCTTTTATTCCATGGCCATTCCAAGACGATGGTACACTTTTGAAAAAAATAAGAGGTATAACTAATAATGTTACGGGCGACGAATACATCCGAATGATTGCTTTAAGCAGGATGATGTTACCAAACATTGAAAACATTCAAGCCTCATGGTTAACGGTTGGAAAAGAGATTGCTCAAATCTGTTTACATTCAGGCGCTAACGACTTTGGCTCGATAATGATTGAAGAAAACGTAGTATCGGCAGCAGGTGCACCTCACCGATTTACTGCACAAGGAATACAAGACGCTATTACAGAGGCAGGTTTCAGACCACAATTGCGTAATCAGCAGTATGAGTACAGAGAATTACCAGCAAATATGGAACAACAAGTGATTAATTATTAATTTTGCTAAATTCGGACTCATTTCATTAATTGCAAGAAAATAAGAATTTGGAACAGGTACAAAAACACATTGAAGCTTTAATATTTGCCTCGGAGCAAAGTATTGGTGTAAGCGATATTCAAACATTAGTGAATAATTCTTTATCGTTAACACTTACAGAGGAAGAAATCATTGAAAATTTAAATTCAATTAAAGAAAAATACACATCAGACGATTTTGTATTTGAACTAATTGAAATTAGTAACGGGTATCAGTTTTTAAGTAAAAAAGAGTACCATGAACTTTTAAATCAACTTATTATTCATAAAGAGAAAAAGAAGTTGTCGACAGCTGCCATGGAAACCTTGGCAATTATTGCGTATAAACAACCTATTACAAAATCTGAAATTGAATTAATACGTGGAGTAAATTGTGATTACAGTATTCAGAAATTACTTGAAAAAGATTTAATATCTATTAACGGTAGAAGCAGTGGACCTGGTAAACCAATCTTGTATGAAACGAGTCAGAGTTTCATGGATCACTTTGGATTGAGAAATCCAAAAGATTTACCACAGCTGAAAGATATACAATCGTTAGAGAATAGTATTAATCCGGAGGATTCAAATACAGAAGTTGAACCTATTAGCAATGAGGAAGCGTTGGAAATTGAACGCAAAGAAGATGACTCCCATGCTATTGAAGAAATTGAATTAGTGGAAAACGAGCCCCAATCTGAGACTGATGATGTAGAAAATAATTCTACGCCAACAGAAGAAGATGATGAAAATTTAGAAAAATAATTTTTTTATTTTTTTTTGTTTTGATTGAAATCATTGTATTAACTTTGTTAGTATCAAAAAATCAATAATCGAAATTCCTCATTACAATGAAAAGCCCTAAAAAAGCAAGTACAAAAAAAACTAGTAGCACTAGTAAAGCAGGTAGTTCAAAAGCTAAAGCTAAAACACCTCCAGCAAATGATGCTAAACCTTTAAACTCTCGTATCATCGACGATGAGGATGATGATTTAGATTTAGACCTGGGTGTTGATGAATTTGATGCTGGTTTCGACGATGATGATTTCGATGATGACGAATACTAAGAATTGTTAATTGTTAATTGTCAATTTATAAATTAACAATTTGTAAGATATAAAGAAGAAGTCCTGATTAGTTCAGGACTTTTTTTATTTTTATAAAATGAATACTTTTCAATCACCACGGAGTTCATCTTATACGATAGCAATTAATAGTTCAAGTTTAATCCTATTTACAATTTTTTTTACTTACGTAATATCGGTCGTTGAATTGGCTTTACAATTACCCCTACTACAACTGAACATTCCTTTAGCCTTAATCTTAGCGAACCTCACACTTTATACTTTTAAATTTAAGAACAACTTAATTGCAAGTAATGTAATTTTTGCAATTCTTTCCGTAGTCTTATATTATGTTTTGTCGAAAACCTACGATGCCACTTGGGACGGACAATGGTATCATCAAGATGCGATATTAAAACTAAGCGAAGGATGGAATCCTTTTTACTCTAATTCGAACCCTAGCCTATCCATTTCCGAGAGTGATTTTTGGATACATCATTATCCACAAGCTAGCTGGATTGTTCAGGCAAATATTTTCCAATTAGGAGGAAGTATTCAAGCTACCAAACTTTTGCATTTAATACTATCTATTGCATGTTTTGGTATTGCTTATGTTGTACTGTTGGATCTACTTCCGATTAATGCATTTGTTAGTCTATTATTTTCTATTTGTATTGCATTTAATCCAATTACCTATTCGCAATTTTTTAGTTTCTACGTTGACGGTCAAACAGCAATGGGTTTAAGTATTTATATTCTCCTACTTATTCACTTAATTTATAAACCTTCGCGTTTATATTATTTATTACTATCTGCAATATTTATTTACATAGCCAATATTAAATTTACCAATGTTGTTTATTTAAGCGTGTTCAATCTATTTTTTTACGGACTAATAAACTACAAACAAAAATTTGAAGTAGTAAAAAGAAATACGCTTTTTTTTATTGCTCTTTACTTAGTTGGAATTGTTTGTATTGGGTATTCATCATATACTAGAAATTCGCTAGAAAATGGAAATCCATTTTATCCATTATTAGGTAAAAATAATATCGGCGAAATCGTAAAAAACATTCCTCTTTCTGCAAATTTTATAAATCAAAACCGCTTCGAAAATTTTATCGATGCCAGTTTTGCATATCCAGAATATGCTCGTTCACCCGATACCTCTAGGTTTAGAATGCCATTTACTGAAGTTGATTATAAAAATTTCTACCGTGTAGATAATGAACTTTCAGGATTTGGAGCTCGGTGGTCGGAAATTTTACTTATTAGTTTATTGGGACTTGTTGTTTTATTGTTTGCTTTAAAAGGACAAAAAAGAGTTGGTTTTATTTTACTCATTGTCGGTTTATTAAGTAGTGTGTTCATTAACGAACAATGTTTTGTTGCTAGGTATGTGCCACAAATGTGGATATTCCCTATTATTATTATTGTATTTTGTTTTACTTTTCCTTCCATTTTACTCAGGGCATATGCACTCGGTTTATCACTATTTCTATTGTATAACACCTATAACATTATCGAAGTACAATACTATTATCAAGTTGAAGTTAGAAATCACATCAATTTAGAAATTGACTATCTTAGGACGTATTCTAAGCCTATAAGTGTAAAATGTAAATACAGGTCAGTTATTAATAAACTTAAAGAAAAAAACATTCCTTATATTGAACTACAAGAAGATGGTCCGGGTCAGAAAGTTCAATTTAATCATACATTCGAAGAAAACTATTACATACAACAATAAATGCGAATTATAATTAAACAGATAAGAGTAAAACAATGGATCAAAAATGTGCTCATTTTTGCACCCATATTATTTTCATTTAATTTATTTCACAAGTTAGATGTTATAAACTCTTTACTTACATTTTTTGCATTTTCATTCTTAGCTTCTTTCATTTATGTTGTTAATGATATTAAAGATGTTGAAGCTGATAAAATTCATCCCACTAAGAAAAATAGACCCATAGCAGCAGGTAAAATTAGCATACAATGGGCCTATTTGTTAGCTATTATTATGTTTGCCTTTTCAACTGCTCTATCAGTTATTGTTCATAAGGATGAGTTGTATATTATTTTAGCTTCTTATTTAATCGTTAATCTTTTGTATGCATTATATCTTAAGCACATCAGTATAATCGATTGCCTTTCCATTGCCATAGGGTTTGAACTCCGAATTCTTGCAGGTTGTGCGGCAATTGGTGTAAAAGCTTCCGACTTCATTTTAGTGGTTACCTTTTTCCTTGCTTTAGTTCTAGCATTTTTAAAACGCAAAGGCGAACTTCAATCGTTAAAAAAAGAAGAATCTAATAAACACCGAAAGGTATTATCGAACTATACGGTGGCTCTACTCGATAAGTTCATCTTTGCTTCGGCTACATTAACCCTTATTGGGTATTTATTTTATACTATAGATGATCATGTAGTAGAGCAAATAGGTAACGATTACCTAAAATATTCTATCGTATTTGTTTTGTATGGATTATTCCGATTTATACAATTGAGTGAAATCGACATTTACAATAAAGAAGGAGACCCAACAACACTTATTTATAAAGACCGAGGATTGCAACTGGCTATTCTATGCTGGATGATCTATGTAACATTCTGCTTGTATGTATTCTGAAAAAGAAATAATAGTAATTGATTTCGATGAAACTTTGTACAAAAAGGATTCATTGATTGAGTTTTGCAAGTTTATTTACAAGAAAAAACCATTGCAATCATGGGCCATTCTAGTTCAACTCTTTGGTACAATTCTACACGCAATAAAACTTATAAATACGAAACGTTACAAAGAGTTATTCCTTTATTTCTTGTACAATATACCAGAAGAACAAGTAGAACTATTGGCAAAAGAATTTTGGGAGAATACAGGGATGGAAAACTTCCACGCTAATATTACTGCGCTGTTTAACAGAAAAGAATATCGAATCATTTGCATAAGTGCATCACCCGAATTGTATTTAAAACCCATTGCCGATGTTTATCAATTAGAGCTTATCGGCACTTTGATTTACTACCATCAGCATAACTATTTAATAAAAGGTGAAAATTGTAAAGGAGAAGAAAAAGTGCTACGCTTAAAAAAGTACTTAAACCAAGAAAACCCAACCATTGCCGAAAGTTACAGCGATTCGTGGACGGATAAGCCCTTGTTCGACATTAGTAAAAAAGCGTATTTGATTGAAGACGATGGAAGTCTAAAGCTAATTACTTCTTAGCATAAATAGTAAAATGTGGGTAAACAAACATTCGTTTCTTCTCCGAACGTACTATTTCAAAACCTATATTTTTCAATAAGTTCAAAGCTTTGTTCATAGAAATTTCATTTCCAATTTCTTTCGATAAAATTAAATCGTGCATTTTATTAGCCAGCACCCATGGACTAGCTGCGTTAATATCTTTAAAAACTAATACAGCTCCAGGCTTCATTTTAGCGAACAATTGTTTCATGAAATTCGCTTGTATTACTGGTGGGATATGATGGTAAACATCTATCATACTTACATAATCATATTCCGCAATTTCATCGGGAATGTTTGTTCCATCGTATTGATAAATATGCTGCTCTATAGGGAACTTTGATAGCAATGAGCGTGCATCATTTATTAAATTTTCGGCAATTTCAATTCCAGCAATCTTACTTGGATTATTAAAATTAGAAAATAGAGATAGGAATGAGCCTGCGCCACAACCCACATCAAAAAGGGAAGTATTGTGCGGAATGGTATTCAGTAAATCATCAAAGGGACAAATGTACGGGCGGTAAATGGTTTTTATTCTGCTTAAACCTTTTAAATCCTTGGCCTCCGACGCTTTTAAATAATCTACTAATATTTCCTGATCGAGCATGTTATTTTATGTTGGTATCGTTAATAATATAAAGTGGTCTGTTGCGAACATTGCTGCTTAGCCTAGAAATATATTCACCAATAATACCAATAGAAATTAATTGTATACCTCCTAAGAATAAAACTGAGATGATGATAGAAGTCCAACCCTCAATGTAATCTCTAGAAATAAATCGAGCGTAAAGTGCGTACAGCATCACTAAAAAGGCTATTCCCGAAACTACAAATCCACAAATGGTAGCAAATTTTAAGGGAAAATTAGAGAATGAAGTTATGCCATCGAGTGCGAATCGAATCATTTTTTTATAGGTGTAGCCTGTTTCACCTGCAAAACGTTCATCGCGTTCATATTCCACATAGGTTTGGTTAAAACCTATCCATGAAATTTGTCCGCGCAAGAATTTTTGTTGTTCAGGCATTTGTTTCAGAACATCTACAATTTTGCGATCCATAATTCTGAAATCGCCAGTATCTACGGGAATATTAACGGAAGTAATGGATTTAAGGATTCGGTAGAACATGCGTGCAGTAAACTTTTTCATCCAGCTCTCCCCTTTTCTAGCGGCACGTTTAGCATACACCACTTCAAAGCCATCATCCATTTTTTTATACATATCGATGATGAGTTCTGGCGGATCCTGAAGGTCGGCATCAATAATTACGATACGTTCGCCTATACATTTATCTAAACCAGCGGTAACAGCTATTTGGTGCCCAAAATTGCGGCTAAAGTTGATAAATTTAACGCTAGGGTCAATTGCAGCAAGATTTTTGATGATGTTAATCGAATCGTCTTTGCTACCATCATTAATAAATACATACTCACAAGTTACATTTAACTGTGCTATAACACCTTTTAAACGATTAATCAATCGATCGATGTTGCCTTGTTCGTTGTATATGGGTATGATGATGGAAAGTTGCATAAACAGAAAGTGAATATATAAAAAATAATAAACTAAATTTTCATCTCTTTCACTTCACCCTCTATTATCAACTTACCTTCGGTTGCTTTTTGAATATCTTCTACACTTACCCCTGGTGCACGTTCTAATAATTTAAAACCACCTTCGGGTAATACTTCTAGAACGGCGAGTTCAGTTACTATTTTTTTAACACACTTCACTCCTGTTAAAGGTAAAGAGCAAGCTTTTAATAATTTCGATTCTCCGGCTTTGTTCACATGTTGCATAGCTACAATAATGTTTTGTGCTGATGCTACTAAATCCATTGCTCCTCCCATGCCTTTTACCATTTTACCTGGTATTTTCCAATTGGCAATATCACCTTGTTCCGAAACTTCCATGGCGCCAAGTATTGTTAAATCAACTTTTTGTGCTCTTATCATTCCAAAGCTCATGGCCGAATCGAATATCGATGATCCAGGTAATGTCGTGATGGTTTGTTTTCCTGCATTAATTAAATCAGCATCCTCTTCACCAGCTTTTGGAAAAGGTCCCATGCCTAACAATCCGTTTTCCGATTGTAAGACTACATTAATTCCTTCTGGAATATAGTTTGCTACCAAGGTTGGTATTCCAATACCTAGATTTACATACATTCCATCTTTTACTTCTTGTGCAATGCGTTTTGCTATTCCGTTTTTATCTAACATCTTAATTATTTTTTTGAAAATACACCCTTTCGAATTGTTCAATGAAACCATAAGGAAACCATCCTAAATTAGCCTCTGTAGACATTAAAATTATGTATTCTGATTTATTGATGTAATTTAATAAATCCTCGTCATTAACCTCAGATTTAATTTCTTTTTCGAGGTCATAAGTATGTTTAAAATAATACATAAAGTAACATTCTGAAAATTGGTTCCATGGTACTTGATTACCATTAATTGTCCACCAGAAACTATCTGCAATAACAGAAACCTTAGGTTTTACTTTATTTAAATTATTATATTCTACAATAGGATATGTGTAAATATTGCCTTCCGGATTCCATAATAAGTTCATACTCTGTGCAATGTCATCGTCTTCGTCTCTAGGTCTTGCAGTTACTTCGTTGTATTTATATATCTTATCTACAATATCGGTATTAGTAAGTTCTTCCATCATTCTAACAATAGAGTCTGAAGCTAAATGTGCTGCATATTTGGTCCAATGTACACCTAACTTTCCAATTATTGTATGGTTGGTAGTGTCATTATATTTATTAAAATAGTCTCTAAAGTCTATATAGTTGAGTTTGTTTTTTTCAAATTCTCGTTTAAATACAAAATAATTTGTTGAATCAGTTTTTTCTTTTGTCAATTTATCAGGAATATATTGCGGAAACATAGAGGCCTTTCCAGGTGCAAATACGATGATCATTTTTTTGCCCATTTTATTGAGACAATCATTTATTTTTACTAATCTTTTAACTTTATCAGCATTGATGTTATAACCATTATATTGTTCACCAAAATATTCTTTAATATAGGGATGGTCATAAAAATATCCTTCTTTTCCAATTTTTAAATCAACCACATTTGTTTGATTAAATATTGAATATAGAATCTGATTGTAAATTCTTGTAATAGTTGCTTTTAATG
>JACCDS012206377.1_pt1 | contig 29312 bp, 28 predicted proteins | sample 7446441 | NCBI WGS metagenome assembly JACCDS01 (sample SAMN15323445, study PRJNA562643) | freshwater metagenome | isolation source: river surface water | place: USA:Blue River Watershed | collected 2017-08-17 | reverse complement strand
GACTTCTTTGGGTTGGGTTGGGTTGGGTTGGCGAGATGACGTCATTGCTGTTGGGCAAAGACCTCCATCGCATCTTGTGAAAAGAAATGTCGGCAAGACCGAAATAGGTGTGTTATTGGCATGGTAGCAGCCATTACTGCAGTGGCTATTTTAACGAGAGGATGTCAGGGGGGCGGGATGGCGGAGCGGCCTCAGCGGAATTAATATGCAACAATAATTTTGATGAATGGACTAATGCTTATGATGGCGATGAATGTGAGAAATAACATTAAAGTGTTGTTTTGGGTGGTGACACAATGGCTGGTCCCGCCGTACATTTTCTATCATTTTTCAGAAAGGGTTGATTTTGGTTGGCTGACTGCATATTTTTTTCTAATTGGTGCTGTCTCTTTCTTGAAAAATTGGTTTTGGAATCAACAGAGTTCGGCTCCGAAACGGATTCTTTTCCTATTTTTTTGGTTGTCGGCTTTTGTCTCACTTGTACAAGCAGTTTCGAGATATCCATTCTATTAGCTTGTGCTTGTTACTTGCTAAGCTCTAACGCCTATCAAAATTAAAGCATTTACTCTAATAAGCAGTCAGTGGAGAAAAATGGTATTTATATTTTCCTGCAGAATCTCACTTTCAGATTTAGTGATCAGGGGCGATTTATTAGTGTTTCAGCAAAGAGATAACATGTTTTTTGTTGTCAGGCCTGCTCGGCCGGTAACGAGCCTTTTGGCTTGATGGCGAAAGTGTGCCAACAAAATTTGCTCCGCAACCAGAGCCAGCGAGTTACGATGATTACAGATAAAAAACTTGCTCAATGTGTAAAGAGTCGATGCGAAAAAGCAACAATCATTATCAAGCAATGCATAGACCCTGATTTACTAGGTAGAAATAATGCATTTTTAGGTGTTAGATCTCAGAACATTAAAATATGCGAAAACTATTTTTCTGTTGGCACTACAGGTTTTGGTTGGGTCGCAATTCATGAGTGGGCTCATTTATGTGGGTGGGATCATAATGATGGCTGTGGAGTTCCCGGCAATAGCGGGACGTCAGATCGCTCAACGGGTCTCTAATACGGGAAACTATTATGATAAGGTTTGTAGTTTTTATTATCCTATTGGCTGGGTGCACTAGCACTAGCGACTATTTTACTAGCTTTAAAATTTCAGGGGAGGTAGTTGCAAAGGGAGAAAATGATTTATCCATTAAGGTGGACGATATAAACATGGATGATACAAGAAGTGAATCTCAAAGAGTTATCTTCGTTGACAAGCTCGATGTGGAGAAGCATTTTGCTATTGAAAAAACATACTTCTGGGGCTCATCCAAATTCAATGCTTATAAAAATGCAAGTATAAATGTCTCCATATCTCGGGATGGGTGTAAAGCTTGGAGTAAAATATTTCTAATACACCAATATTACACTCAAGAAAAAATAGTAAACATTGATTTAGGCTCAATCACTCTTCAATGCTAAAGTGAAAATTAGCGCTCAGTTTGGGTTGATCCACTGCAAACGATTTCGAAGCCCGGTTAGCTCCGGGTTTTTTATGTCTATCAAAAAGTCTGGCCAATATCACCAGCAGGCTGGTCAATAAAGTCCAGCCCATGCAATGAGAGATAGCTATAATCACTTGATTGTTGAACCAGAGAATATTTACATGCACTCACCCAACACTACACCCACGGTACACTAACCCTGCAGGCGATCACCATGCCGGCGGTTACTAATCCCTTTGGGGATATTTTCGAGGGTGGTTGATGGTGCAGGTACTACCCAGCGCGAATATATTTACTGGGGCAACCAGCAAATTGCATTTATTGCCAATGGTGCGACTTATTACATCCACAACGATCATTTAAATACCCCACAAGTGATCACCAACCAAAGCCAGCAAGTGGTGTGGATGGCCAACTACGAACCCTTCGGAAAACTCGCTGCCAATCAATCCAACAGCATCGAACTTTTCAGCCGCTTCCCCGGCCAATATATTGATCCGGAGTCAGGTCTGTATTACAACTACTTTCGGGATTATGACCCGAGTATTGGGCGGTATATTGAGAGTGACCCGATTGGATTAGAGGGAGGGATTAATTCCTATGCTTATGTTGGAGGGAATCCATTAATATTGATGGATCCTCTAGGTCTTGGTCCATGGGATAAATTATATGGATATCCAAAGGAATTCTGGAGATGGTTGCATCGAGAGGATAATGGTAAATTGATAAAAGAATTAAAAGATCCTGAAACAGGTCAGGTTTCAAAGAAAGATGCCAAAGAACTATATGAACAATGGAAGCAAGACCAAGGTGGATTTGCAGATCCAGGAATATTGTTAGATTTGTTGATTCCTTGGTATCTAATGCCTACTCCGATGGGGTGCGCAGAGTTGGATTGCAACCATAATGGCATCCCTGACAATCAGGAAAAAAATGATGAATGCAATATATAAAACAGAAGTAGATATAGATTTAAGGCTTTTTCAGATTGATAGACGTGGAATGGATTCTTTCCACGGAGACCTTTACATGGTTCAATTTGAAGCGGTTGATATTGGCCTAGAAAATCTATTTGTTCGCTATAAAGCTAACGAACCGCTAACGACAAGTAATAATGATTTTGGGAAGATAATTATTGATTTTTTGTTAGGTGTTGAGCAGCTATTGGATGTTGTTGGGTATATTCGCGGTGAGCTGCGATTAGGCATCTATTTTAATCCCAGAATTATTCCTGCCTTTTCACTACATCTTTCTGATTGCTCTATAAGAAAATTATCAAAATATAATATTTCATTTGAAGCTATTTTGTACCCCAGTGACGGATAGCAATCGGATTTAACATGTAGCTCAGATTAATAAATAATTGTAGGTTGGAAGAGCGCAGCGACTTCCGACATGTTTATTGGTCATGTGCCATGCGCCCATGTATTTGTCGGAAGGCGCTATGCTTTTCCAACCTACGGTATTCTGTTTTTATTAAATTTTTTCTGACGCTGTCCGCGCAGAAATCGAGAGCTATACTGACTCGATACTTCGCTAGAGAATATTTACATGCACTCACCCAACACCACTCCCACAGGTACACTAACCCTGCAAACCATCACCATGCCGGCGGATACTAATCCCTTTGGGGATATTTTCGGGGGTTGGTTGATGGCGCAGATGGATATTGCGGGGGCTATTCATGCGAATGAGGTGTCATTGGGGCGGGTTACTACGGTGGCGGTGGGGAGTATGGTGTTTATTCGGCCGGTGCCGGTTGGTGCGGTGATTAGTTGTTACACCAGCACGCTGCGCATTGGTACTACGTCTATCCGCGTGAAGGTAGAAGTCTGGATTAAAGACTTTCTCACACATCACATCAGCCAGGTGACTGAAGGTGAGTATGTGTATGTAGCGATTGATGAACAGGGTCACAAACGCCCTGTTATAAAATCACCGTAGGGTTAAAAACTACACAGGGCAAGATCGGTGCGGAACTAACAACGCATAAAATTAAATACCGCACAGTTTGGCTAAAACAGCCCTTGAAAATTGAATCATAAACAACGAAAAAACTGATCAATACCTTGAATGCGTTTGTGAGTGTGTCGCGTCAGTTTGTGGTAACTGCTTGAAATCCCTGATGTTGTTTGTGTAAAGCCATCTTTACATTGCCTCATCGGGCAGTCCGCCGCCAATCCTCTAAAATTTTTCGGTACTGAAATTTTCAGCATGTGCTGCTATCGTGCAGTCATTGCCGTGTTATCCAATAAAACCAATAGAGGCCAGTATGCTAAAAGATTCACCCCAGGGTTATGGTGCCGTTGCCATTGCAATTCATTGGATCAGCGCGCTACTGATTTTATTTTTATTCGGGCTGGGTGTGTACATGGTCGATCTGACCTATTACGACGACTGGTATCACAAAGGGCCTGAGTTGCATATCAGTCTGGGTTTGGTGGTTTTATTGTTGATGCTGTTGCGGATTGTGTGGCGAATTAGTAATCCAACGCCAGTAGATTTGCCTGCAAAGCCGGTGCAACAAAAGGCCGCTAAATTGGTCAAACTTGCGCTCTATATTTTTATTTTTGTGGTGATAATCAGTGGCTATTTAATTACTACTGCGGAAGGCCAACCCGCCAGTATGTTTAACCTGGTTAAATTTCCGGTACTGGTGGAGTTAAGTGCGGGCAATGTGGATCTCGCCGGTGAGCTGCACGAATATTTTGCCTGGGGAATTATCGCGCTGGTGGTTGTCCATGCATTAGGCGCTTTGATGCATCATTTCGTGATGCGCGACAAAACCCTGGTTCGTATGCTCAAGCCAGTTAAAAAATCCGATGTGTAATGTATTAATTTTAAATTCCAGCTTTCAACCCCGTGACAATTATCGTGTAAACGATCAACCTCAAAGGAGCTTCTCCATGTTAAAAAAATCTCTTCTTGCTTTGGCAGTAAGTAGTATTGGTGTAGTGGCACTGCCTGCCTTGGCAGATACTTATGCGATAGACACCAAAGGCGCGCACGCCTCGATTAATTTTGCGATCAAGCATTTGGGCTATAGCGTGTTAACCGGTCGTTTCGATAAGTTCGACGGCGAATTTACCTACGACCCTGCCAAACCGGAAGCCAGCACCATCACCGTAACTATTGATACCACCAGCGTTAACTCAAACCACGCTGAGCGCGATAAGCACTTGCGCAGCGGTGATTTCCTGAATGTGGAAAAATTCCCTACCGCGACTTTTGTCAGCAAGTCAGTCAAAGTCGATGCGGGCGATAAAGACGAGTTCGATATCATCGGTGACTTGACCCTGAATGGCGTAACCAAAAGTGTAACGATTGAAGTGGAAAAAGTCGGTGAAGGTAAAGACCCATGGGGCGGCTACCGCGCTGGCTTCTCTGGCGAGACCGAAATCAAACTGAAAGATTTCAACGTGAAAATGGATTTGGGCCCAGCGTCACAAACCGTTAAATTGCAGCTCGAAGTCGAAGGTGTTAAAAAGTAAGCTCGATTCTTTCGTTGCAAAAAACCACGCTCAGGCGTGGTTTTTTGCTTTTAGTGGGCAAGAAAATGGATTACTGAGCGTGCGGCTGCATCGAAAAAGTTGAACTAGTCTGCAAAGTTACAATTCGTTGCTAGCCGGGCAAATGCATTCATCCAAAATTCAGCGTTTCATGCGTAGTTTGCCGGCTTTACGCATACGGCATTTTTAAATCATTAAAAAGAACCATGGAGTAGTTATGTTCAAACACAGACTTATGGCAATCGGTTTGGGGGTTAGTTTACTGAGTGCTACTGCATACGCGGACTATGAAGATGATCATCCATTGTTTGCGGCCTATCCCAAGGCGGATCTGGAGCAGGCACAGATGTACGACTATGAAAAGTTTTCACTGCCGACTTCGGTTATCGATGTGACTAAAAGCGAACCCGTATTTACCAAGCTGGACGCGCTGGGGGATGTGTATTGGCACAATTACGAAATAGAGAATGTGTCCTCGCTGAAAGTGTATGAAAATTATATGGCTGCGGCTAAACAGTTGGGGTTTAAAGAAGTTTTTTCCTGCGTGCTGGAAGCCTGTGGCGATGAAAAACAAGCCAGCGAATTGGGAACCTTGATCGCCGTGCGCGGCAACGTCTTTAACGAATATCGAAAACCCTATTACTGGGTCGGTGCAAAGGAATCACCGAAGGGAAAAATTTATGTTGCCTGGTTTGTTGGTTCCCATGAAGATTTGGTTAGCTTGCAACAGGTGATTATTGAATCCGAACCGCTGGAAACCGGTTTGGTAAAAGTTGATGAAAGCTATGCGAACAAATCGGCGGCGCCGACACCGGTTGAGCCCTTGTCAGCAGAGGAGAAAGCGAAAGATCATTCCATGTTGCCGCGCTACCCAGGTGCCAAGCTGCGTACGCACAAAAAAGTGGATACGGAAACTATCACCATCCCTATGGCGCGCAACGCGACAGATAAAACACCACTGAAGTTAACCGGTGACCTTGCCCGGCATACCTATGAAATTCAAAATGTTTCTACACTGAAAGTCTATGAAAACTATAAAGCGGCATTGCTCAATGGTGGGTTCTCTTTTATTTCGCAATGCGAATTGGATCAATGTGGAACTGACAAGCAAGCGAGCGAACTCGGTGGTCAGGTTTCAGTTGAAGACAATGTTTACAACTGGTATCGCAAACCCTATTACGTATTAGCCAAAAAAGCGTTGCCAACAGGCAATGTATACGCAGCAATATTTATTGGTGGCCACGAGGATGAAGTGGGATTGCAACAAATTATTCTGGAAGAAAAATCGGTGCAAACCGGTCTGGTCAATGTCAACGCCGATCAATTGAAACAGCAAATAGATGCTGACGGCAAGGCGCTGATTTACGGCATATATTTCGATACCGGCAAAGCGGATATTAAAGCCGAGTCCAAGCCAACACTGGATGCGATTGCAGACCTGTTAAAACGCAATAGTGATTTGTTGCTCTATGTCGTAGGCCACACCGACGATACCGGCGATGGTGTAGCTAACGTAACTCTGTCGAAGCAGCGTGCCGATTCGGTTGTTGCTGCCTTGGTGAAAGATTATCAAATTGCCGCTAATCGTTTGCAGGCGCAAGGCGTTGGCCCCTATGCGCCTGCCAGCAACAATACCAGTGATGCGGGTAAGCAAAAAAATCGTCGTGTGGAATTGGTGAAACGTCTGCGTTAAATATCCAGTTCACTGCGCAGATAATGAGTTGTAAAAATCCCCGCCAAGGCGGGGATTTTTTTGTCTCTATTTCTTCTTTTTGCATTTCATTGTTCTTGTCAGCTGCCGCGTTTTCTGTTTCTATTGCCATTAGCCAATAAGATTAAAAATACCCTGGCAGCTTTGGCGAACTTCAAATTTTGATAAATACATTTACATAACCCGCAAGTGCCTCGCACCTGCGGTATTTGTATTGGAGTGCTGCCATGAAGCCAATGTATGAAAAAGTCTTACCTACTGAAAATTGCTCATGGCGTTATTGGCTGTATGCGCTGGATGAAATTCCCTTCAATTGGCACTATCACCCGGAATATGAACTTTGCTTAACGCTTAACAGCGAAGGGCAACGGTATATTGGCGATAACATTCATGCCTATGGTGATCTGGATTTGGTGCTACTGGGGCCAAAATTACCGCACACCTGGCATTCTCAATCCCTGCTGCGCCCTGGTCAGCATCTCACCTATGTGGCGCAATTGCCGACCGGCTGGATTGAATCTCTGGCGCTAATGCCGGAATTAAAACCGCTGGGGGATTTGCTGCAAAAAAGCAAACGTGGAGTTGCATTCTCACTGGCAACAGCACAAGCGTGTCGCACTCGGTTTGAAACTATGGGCGATGCAACGCCTATGCAGCGGTTACTCTGGTTGTTGGAAATTCTGCAATTGATGTGTGTGGATGAAAGTGCGCGCCCCATTTCCAGCGAAGGCTATACGCCGGTGAATTTCCCGGATTCGTCGACGGAAAAAATTGATAAAGTTATCGCGTATATTCATCAGCATTACACAGAGGGCTTGAGTGCAGAAACTATGGCCGCGCTCGCGCACATGAGCACCAATCATTTTCATCGCTTTTTTAAACAGCGCACGGAGCAAACATTTACCGAATTTGTCAATCAATTGCGTATTGGTCGTGCCTGCTCGTTATTGCTAACAACGGATATGCCGGTGGCGAATATCAGCTATCGCTGCGGGTTTAATAATCTCTCCAATTTTAATCGCCGTTTTATGCAATTAAAAAAATGTACACCGCGTGAATTTAAACGCAGCTATGTAAAATCATAACGTCAGGTAAAAGAAGCGATAAATAAAAACGGGCCGCATTGCGGCCCAAAAGGTCCACGGGAGTTTGTTGGACTAATTACAAACCTGAAACTCCACGATACCCGAGCCAGAACCAAAGCGTTGCATGGCGTATTTTTCCAAATCAATCAGATATCCATCGCCGGCGAGGTTAGCGGTACAGCAACCATCGCAATCAGAATCGGAACAGGCATCGTAAGCTTTTACGGTGATACGCTTGCTGCCCTGGCGCAAGTTCAATGTTTTATTGCCCAGCCAGCTCCAATCTTTTAAATGTACCGCCGCAATGTTGTTGGCCATCACCCAGGACTCCGGTTGTTTACCGGAGATGCCGTAGAAATAACCGCTCCAGGTGCAGCCGTTATAAATTACGCATTCGTCACTGCCCGGTGCAGGATAGGATTCATAATTGGTCAGGTTGGCGCGATACCAGGCCGCGCCACAATCATTTCCGCTTGCGGATGAGCTGGCCTTGCTAGAAGCAATGGAAGATTTGACACTGGATTTGCTCGATGATGATACAGGTTTGCTGCTTGAACTTTTTGTTGAGGATGCGGCCGTGCCATCGCAACTGCCGAGCAGTGTCCATTCCTGCCATTGGCCGGAATAATTCGCCGGGCTGTGACCTTGTGACCACCAATTGGCTTTATAGGCTTTGCCTGATTGTTTTACCTGGGTGCCACCGTTGTAAGCCGTTGCACTATTCCATTCGCTTAAATTACTACAACTGACTGCTTGCACGCTGAAGCATATAAAACTGCTGCAACTGGCGACCATAAAAACCATAAACCGTTTTAGGTGACGCATGTATTGAGGGTTGATCATGTTGACCTCGCTGTTATTGTGTGAATTTATTGGTATCCCTGTGTGCCTCGCGTATGGCGGCGGATTTTTATGGTGAAAAATCGCATGAGCGATTATTGGTGAATCCTGCTCCCTAAATTTATTCTGCCAAGTTGAAGCCAGTAGAAAATGTATTTTTGAATGCAAAACTGGTATTTTTCTATCGGCCCAAAGCGATTGATGCCGGGTTCACAATTACCTTACAACCTATTCGCACAGATAAACGGAGTCACGGACGATGGCAGTTAATATTTTGGAAACATCTTTGCCCCGCGAAGAGTCGCGCGCTATGTCTTCTGCCTTACAGGTGTTACACGAATCATTCAAATTGCCGGCTTTTCGCCCTGGGCAAGAGGCTGTTATCAATGCATTGCTGCAGGGGCAATCAGCGCTGGCGGTATTCCCTACCGGTGGAGGCAAAAGCCTGTGTTATCAATTGCCGGCCTTGATGCTGGAAGGTCTGACACTGGTGGTTTCACCGCTGATTGCCTTAATGAAAGATCAGGTGGATGCGCTGCAGGCATTAGGGATTCCCGCAGCGCGGTTGGATTCTTCGCTGGACAAAGCGGCAACCCAGGCGATTTATGATGGGCTTTATGAGCGGCGTTTAAAATTATTGTATGTATCGCCCGAGCGCTTGAAGAATGAGCGCTTTGTGCAGCGGCTTGCGCGTTCCACGATTAGTTTGCTGGCGATTGATGAGGCGCACTGTATTTCGGAATGGGGCCATAATTTTCGCCCAGATTATTTATTGCTCGCGGATCTCGCCAGGAAATTGCGTGTGGAGCGAGTACTGGCATTAACCGCAACAGCAACGCCTGACGTTGCTGCGGATATTTGCCGACAATTTTCCATTCAGCCGCGGCATCATATACAAACCAGTTTTGCGCGGCCTAATTTGCAATTGCGCGTTACGCCCTGCACGGCTAATCAACGCCAAACAATATTGTTGGAGCGCTTACATCAGCAGGCGCCAGAAGCGGCTACCATTATTTATGTCACCTTGCAAAAAACGGCGGAGGAAATCGCGCAGGCCATAAACGCTTCCGGTTTGCGGGCCGCTTATTATCACGCCGGTTTAAAAGATGACGAGCGCGATCAAATTCAGAATGCGTTTATGAGTGGCGAAGTCCCGATTGTGGTGGCCACCATCGCATTTGGTATGGGCATCGATAAAAGCAACATCCGTGCGGTGTACCATTTTAATTTGCCCAAGTCGATAGAAAATTATGTACAGGAAATTGGCCGTGCCGGGCGCGATGGGAATGGGTCTGTGTGTGAATTGTTGGCCGTTGGTGACGATGTGCGCGTGCTGGAAAATTTCAGCTACGGCGATACGCCGGCGCGCGAAGGCTTGGCGGCATTGGTGCGTTATTTGTTAGCCGCAGGCGATGTGTTTGATCTTTCAACCTATGAGCTATCACAGCGTTTTGATTTGCGCCCGCTGGTATTAAATACTGCTTTGACCTATTTGGAACTGCGCGGGGTAATAAGTGCACTTACGCCGTTTTATAGCGAGTACAAAGTACAGTTTATTCAGCCTCCTGAAATAATTCTTGCGAACTTTGACGCGGCGCGCGCGCAATTTTTGCGACAGGTTTTTTCGGCTGGGCGTATGGGAAAAAAATGGCTAACGTTGGATATTGCGCGGGTTGCAATCCAACTAAATGAGCCTAAAGAACGTATCCAAAAAGCGTTGGATTATTTGGAAGAAAAAAGCTGGATTGGATTGTCAGTTGCCAATTTGCGCCAGGTTTATGCCAATAATCAAACAATAACATCCCCTGCCGAAGTGCACTCTCTGTGCGATTATCTGGAACAATTATTTGCCCAGCGCGAAGCTCGCGATATAAAACGTATCGCCCGCGTTGTGGAATTTGCTAATAACCCCGCGTGCCTTAGCCAGCAGTTAATGCAGTATTTTGGTGAAGCCGATGCGCCTGCGTGTGGGGTGTGTAATCACTGTACAGGCACTGGCGCCGCGCGGGTTTTGGTACCCGTGCAGGCCAAATTGACTGAACGCCAGTCGGCCTTGCTTGCGGCAGTAAAGCAAGAGCAACATGAGCCGTTGTTGCATTCCCGCCAGCTGGCCCGGTTTTTATGCGGCCTACCCAGTCCGGCCACCAGTCGTTCTACGCTAAAAAATCACCCCGCTTTCGGCGCGTTGGCTGAGGTCTCATTTTCCGTGGTATTGGCCGCGGCGGGTTAAATTTGTTCTATCCTCTAGCCAGTGCTTGGGGATTATAAGAAGTGTAAATAACTGTTTCCCGTGTCGCGCCCTGTAGCGACATGGAATAGAGTTTTGCGCGGATGAATAAATCAGATTTTCTCTGTGGTTCCTGTGCCGGAGCTGCAATAATCGCCTTCAAAATTTTGCCGTTAATAATTACAGGATGCCCCGCATCCAGCCACTGCCGGAGATACCTATGAAAACCCTTAAAGGTCCAGCCATATTCCTCGCCCAATTTTTGGGCGATACCGCACCCTTTAACAACCTGGAGAATATTGCCGCCTGGGTCGCCAGCCTGGGTTTTAAAGGGGTACAAATTCCCACCTGGGACAAGCGCGTATTTGATTTGGAGCAGGCGGCTAACAATCTGGATTATTGTAAAAGCTTTCAGGCAACCCTCGCCAAACACGGCTTGGTAGCGACTGAATTATCGACCCACTTGCAAGGGCAACTGGTGGCGGTACACCCGGCATACGACGAAATGTTTGATGGCTTTGCGCCAGAGTCGGTGCGTGGGAATCCGGCCGCGCGGCAGGCGTGGGCGGTTGAACAATTAATGTTGGCTGCCAAAGCGAGTAAAAATCTTGGTTTGAAAGCGCACGCTACTTTTTCCGGCGCGTTGCTGTGGCCCTTTCTCTACCCTTGGCCACAACGTCCGGCGGGCTTGGTGGAAAATGGTTTTGCGGAATTGGCAAAGCGCTGGAAACCAATTCTGGATGCATTCGATGCAGAGGGCGTGGATGTGTGCTACGAAATTCATCCAGGTGAAGACCTGCACGATGGCGCAACCTTCGAGCGTTTTTTGAAAGCGGTAGATAATCATCCGCGCGCAAATATTTTGTTCGATCCATCGCATTTTGTGTTACAGCAACTCGATTACCTTGCCTTCATTGATCGCTATCACGCGCGCATCAAAATGTTCCATGTGAAAGATGCGGAATTTAATCCAAGCGCACAGCAAGGTGTGTATGGCGGTTACGAAAGTTGGGTGGATCGCGCTGGTCGTTTCCGTTCACTCGGCGATGGCCAGGTAGATTTCAAACAAATTTTTTCCAAATTCGCGGCCTACGATTACGAAGGCTGGGCGGTGTTGGAATGGGAGTGCTGTCTGAAGCATCCGGAAGTCGGTGCAGAAGAGGGCGCGAAATTTATTGCACAACACATTATTAAAGTGACTGAGCGTGCGTTTGATGATTTTGCCAAAAGCGGAATTGATGAAACAAAAAACCGCCGCATTCTCGGCCTTTAATGGTTAGCTGCCAGTTTCAGGAAATAAAGTTATGACAACACCAAGAATTCGTTATGCCATGGTCGGTGGTGGCCGTGGTGCATTTATCGGAGCCGTACATCGTATTGCGGCGCGTATGGACGATCGGTTTGAATTGGTTGCCGGAGCACTGTCTTCCAATCCGGACAATGCAAAATTATCGGCGGCTGATTTACATATTGCCGCCGATCGCGCGTACACCTCTTATGAAGAAATGTTGCGCGTTGAAAAAACGCGCGCCGATGGCATTCAAGCAGTCGTCATTGTTACGCCGAATCATATGCACTTTCCGGTGGCAAAAGCGTGTCTGGAAGCGGGCATTGATGTGATCTGCGACAAGCCGGTTACACGGACCCTGGAAGAAGCATTGGAGCTCGAGCAAGTTGTGAAAAAAAGCGGCTGTTTTTTTGCGCTCACCCACAACTACTCCGCCTATCCGTTGGTGCGTTACGCGCGCGAGTTGGTTGAGCAGGGCAAACTTGGAAAAGTGCGTGTCGTCCAGGTTGAATATCCGCAAGAGTGGCTGACGGAAGCGGCAGCTGATGATAACAAGCAGGCGTCATGGCGTACTGATCCTGCGCGTTCCGGTGCGGCCGGTTGCTTGGGTGATATAGGTACTCACGCGTTTCAACTTGCGCGTTTTATCATTCAACAAAAACTCAGTGCAGTGAGCGCCGACCTAACCAGTTTTGTCGACGGCCGTTTGGTAGATGACAATGTTCACGCGCTGTTGCGTTTTGATGGTGGTGCCAAGGGTATGTTGTGGTCGAGCCAGGTTGCTCCCGGCTGTGAAAATGGTTTGCGTATTCGCGTGTATGGCGATAAAGCCGGTATTGAATGGGCGCAGGAAAATCCCAACGAATTGTGGTTTGGCGAATTAAACAAACCGCGTCAGCGAATCACTCGTCGAGGCGATATCGGTAGTGAAATTGCCGCGCGCGGTATGCGCACGCCTGGCGGTCACCCGGAAGGTTATCTCGAGGGTTTCGCCAACTTGTACAAAGATATTGCCGATATTTTGGTTGCACGTAGTGCGGGAGAAAATCACTTCCTGCAAAACTGGGTGCCGAATATCGACACAGGTGTGGAAGGCATGCGCTTTATTAACGCTGTGCTAACCTCAAGTCAGCGCGATGGTGTTTGGACACCGCTGGCGTAATTTTTTATTAACAATAACAACAGGTAAAGATTTCATGACCACATCTTCCACAATGAATCCCCAGCGGCTGTTTACCGCTTGTTGTATTGCGCTGATTGTAACGGCAATGACCTTCGCAATTCGCGCGGGTATTTTGACTGAGCTCAGCGTTAAATTTAATTTCAACAACACCGAGTTAGGTTGGATCAACGGCATGGCGTTTTTTGGTTTTCCCATCGCCATGTTGTTTGGTGGTTTCATTTATAACTATGTAGGTGCGCGCACCCTGATGTATCTGGCATTTGCTTGCCATTTGCTTGGGTTGATTTTAACTATTACGGCCGGCGGTTTCTGGACTCTGTTGCTGTCGAGTTTTTTTATCGGCTTCGCCAATGGTTCGGTGGAAGCGGCGTGCAATCCGTTGATCGCCGATATTTATCACACGCGCAAAACCGCCATGCTCAATAAATTTCATGTGTGGTTTCCCGGCGGTATTGTGATTGGCTCACTGGTGTCGGCACTGATGACCAAATTGGGGTTGGGCTGGCAGCTGCAAATCGCAATTATGATTATCCCTACCTTTGTTTATGGCGCGATGATTTTCGGTCAGACCTTTCCGAAAATGGAGAACTCTGAGACTTCAACGGCTGCCAACGTTAAAGCGCTCATCTCCCCCTTGTTCCTGTTTATGATGTTTTGTATGACCATGACTGCAATTTCGGAATTCGGGGCACAGCAGTGGGTAGGGCGTATTTTTGAATCGTCTGATGTGCATCCTATGATGGTATTGGCGCTCACCGCAGGCTTGATGGCGCTTGGGCGTTTCTTTGCCGGCCCACTTGTGCATGCATTTAATCCGGCCGGCGTATTGGTGATATCAGCAGTAGTAACCACTATTGGTTTGGTGTTGTTGAGTCAGGCATCTGGCTACATGATCTATGTATCAGCGGCGGTATTCGCGTTAGGTGTTACTTATTTCTGGCCAACCATGATTGGATTTACCAGCGAATACACCGCGAAAACCGGTGCTTTAGGAATGTCGCTGATGGGTGGTGCAGGTATGTTCTCGGTGTTCGTTTGGAATCCAGTCATTGGTAGTTGGTTGGATGCAGCCAAGAAAGAGGCAATCGACAGCGGAGTAACTGGTGATGCTGTTGAGCTGGTAGCAGGTCAGGCGACACTGCAAAGTTTGGCGATGATTCCTGGTGTATTAATTATCGCATTTGGGGTGTTGTTTTTACTGCGCAAACGCTTTGCCCATTGAGAGTTCACACGAGAAAAACAAAAAGCGCCCTAAGTGGCGCTTTTTGTTTTTTGGTGGCCACAAATTGAGGCGACAAGTTGTAATCTGATGTAATAAGTTGATGCGTTATGCGACAAATATAGGAACTGGTTCGCATTTGTGGTGCAGTTGGTTGGGTTTTTTGAATGGTCGGGTGTATAAATACTCCCGCATGACCATGATATGAGTGAGTGGTTTAGTGAGCTCAAAAGGACTTGAGTTTCCACCTTCCTTCCCAGCGTTTTCCCTCCGTTTAATTCCAATCCTCAAATTAGTATTCTGCACATTTTTCAGTGTTTAGATTGCTTTTTCGCGCGTGTGAATCGACAACCAGCAGCATGCCTGCGCTGTTTGTCTGTTCAAGTTTTGCGTTGGGTTTAACTCGCGGCGAGCGGCTTCGGCGATTGCAGTTGAGCCAAGCGAGCACGGATAGTTGCTTCTATCGATGTTGCGTCCAAACCTTGTGCGGCAAGCTGCTGCTTCTGGCTGTCGTGATCGACAAACTCATCAGTAAATCCAAGTTGTACTACTGGGACCGTTAGGCCTATTGATTGCAGGTACTCGGTTACGGCACTGCCCGCGCCGCCGGCGATTGCGTTCTCTTCCAGGGTCACCAATAAATCATGGTTTGCTGCCATTTTTTCGATCAATTCGGTATCTAGCGGTTTAACAAAACGCATGTCACAGAGGCTGGCGTTGAGGTTATCTGCAGCTATTTGTGCATTTGTCAGCAAGGTACCAAAACATAAGAGTGCAACAGCTTTTCCTTCGCGCTTAATTAACCCCTTCCCAATAGGTACAGCAGTCATGGTTGGATTGATGATTGCCCCAGTGCCTGTCCCGCGAGGATAGCGAACCGCTGCAGGCCCCTGATGCTGGTAAGCGGTGTAGAGAAGCTGGCGGCATTCGTTTTCATCGCTGGGTGCGGCGATAACCATGTTGGGGATGCAGCGCAGGTAGCTAATATCGAAACTGCCCGCATGAGTTGGGCCATCCTCTCCGACCAATCCGGCGCGATCTATTGCGAAGGTAACATCCAGATTTTGCAGGGCTACGTCGTGCACCAGCTGGTCATAGGCGCGCTGTAAAAAAGTTGAGTAAATCGCAACCACCGGCTTTTGGCCCTCGCACGCCATGCCAGCAGCCAGGGTAACAGCGTGTTGTTCGGCGATGGCGACATCATAGAATCGCGCGGGGAAGGCAGTAGAGAACGCGACCATGCCCGAGCCTTCGCACATAGCTGGGGTAATTCCAATTAATTTGTCGTCTTGCTGTGCCATATCGCACAGCCACTGGCCAAAAACGTCTTGATACTTTAGTTTTTTTGGCGTGTTGACAGCGCCTATAGCAGCTTTTTGGGGTTCGATTTTGTTAAGGGCGTGATAACCAACGGGATCTAACTCCGCCGGCTCAAAGCCTTTGCCTTTCTGGGTAATGATATGAAGCAGTTTGGGGCCTTTAATTTCGCGCAGGCTTCGCAAGCAACGAATTAAATCGCTCAGGTCGTGACCATTGATTGGACCGACGTAGTTAAAGCCCATTTCTTCAAACAGGGTCCCAGGGGACATAAAGCCCTTGAAATGTTCTTCCGTGCGACGGGCAAATTCCCAGGCTGGGGGGATTTTCCCCAACACCTGTTTGCTACCTTCGCGCAGTGAATTGTAGAACTTGCTCGCCCAGATTTTAGATAGATAAGTGGATAATCCACCGACATTGGGTGAGATGGACATATTGTTGTCATTGAGTATGACTAGCATGTCGGTTTCGGTGTGTGCGGCATGGTTTAACGCTTCAAACGCCATGCCTGCGGTCATGGCTCCATCACCAATAATGGCCGCTACCTTGCGCTCCACGCCTGCCATTTTGGCGCCTATCGCCATGCCTTGTGCTGCACTGATGGAGGTACTGGAGTGGCCCACACCAAAGGTGTCATATTCACTTTCTTCGCGCTTGGGGAAGCCGGAAAGGCCGCCGCCTTGACGGATACTACCGAGGCGCTCACGGCGCGAGGTTAGAATTTTATGGGGGTAAGTTTGATGACCGACATCCCATACGAGGCGATCATCTGGCGTTTGATAAACGTAATGCAAGGCGATGGTTAATTCCACTACGCCAAGTCCGGCACCAAAATGTCCGCCAGTTTGACCTACGCTGTACAACAAAAAGGCGCGCAGCTCTTCTGCCAGCTCCGGCAGTTGTTTTTCGCTGAGTTGGCGCAGGTCAGCAGGATTATCGATGCTGTCCAGCAAGGGAGTCAGCGGGCGGCTGGTGGGGATTTCGTTATGCATTCAGCGTCATCAATCTGGTTATAGTTCTGGGGCAAACTCTGCAAGTTCACCATTGTAGGCAGCTTGCCAAGGGCTTGGCTAGCTTGCTCTTTGGATTATGTAGTCTGCTAGCTGGCGCAGGTGTACCGCTTGTTCTGTAAAAACATCCAATGCGCTAAGTGCCTGCCGATGAAGTTCAGCTGCTTTGGCTTTTGCTGTGTCCAGTCCCAGCAGGGAGACATAGGTAGGTTTGTTGCGAGCGATATCAGCGCCTTGCTGTTTTCCCAATGTTGCCGTGTCAGCCGTTACATCGAGAATGTCATCCTGTACTTGGAAGGCGAGTCCAATTGCTGCGGCATAGTCATCCAATGCCTTCAGTTGCTCTTCATTTGCTCCCGCGGCGAGCGCCCCCATTGCAACGCTGGCGCGTATAAGTGCGCCGGTCTTGTATCTATGCATTGTCTCTAGTTCGGACAAGTTCAATTGCTGGTCTACGGCCGCTAAGTCTATCGCCTGTCCCAGCACCATCCCTTTGGCGCCGGAGGCGTTTGCCAATTCGCCAACTAGCTGCACTTTAAGCTCTGCCGATACTTTTGCATTCAAAAGCAGCTCAAATGCCAGCGTCTGTAGCCCATCCCCTGCCAAAATTGCGGTTGCTTCATTGAAGGCGATGTGGCAGGTGGGCTTACCGCGACGCAAGTCATCGTCATCCATTGCAGGCAGGTCGTCATGTACCAGGCTGTAGGAGTGCAGGCACTCCAAGGAGCAGGCAATAGGGTCTATGCCGGCCAGATCAATATTCGGGTTAACTGCCAAAGCGGCCGCATAGACCAAAGTTGGGCGCACACGTTTGCCACCGTTGAAAAGGCTGTAACGCATAGCCGTCAGCAGCAAGGTTGGGTCGGTCTGTTCAGGAAGAAAAACATCCAAGGCACTATCAACACGTTGGCGGCAGTTTTGGGCAAATTGACTAAAATGACCTGTCATTCGTCGTCGCCTGTTTCAGCGTCAAAGGTCTGTAGGGTGATATTGCCCTGGTCTTCGATCAATTTATTGACTTGTTGCTCCGCGGCGGCCAAGCGTGCCTGACATTCACGTGTTAATGCTATTCCGGCTTCAAATGATTGCAGGGACTCTTCGAGTGTCATGTCGCCCTGCTCCATTCGATTTACCAAGCTTTCCAGCGTGCTGAGCGATTGCTCAAAATCAATATTTTTCTTCTTGGGCGGCATGGGTGCAATCTCGTGGTGGTGATTGGGCGCGGATTATAAACCTGACGCTGTAAATCTGCAGGGCTTTTGGCGCACATCTTTGTGAGATATTTCCTACAAAACTTGCCGAAATTGGCCACTGTTGCCTGACGTCTTATTCATCAATAATGACCTCCATAGGAGATTGCTGCTGGAAGCGGCAATAGCAAGGAGTACAATGGAATCGAGCACGTATACCGCCAAGGTTGGTCTGTCATCCTGTAAGAACCCTGATTGCCCCCTCCTGCAATCGGGGTTTTTCGCATTTTACGTGACTATTTTTGTGTCTTTTGTCGCATATTTCATCAAATCTGCAACTTACCTGCTTCTCTGGCGTCCAAAAGCTGTTGAAACTTAGGCCTTTTGGCCACTCCGCAGTCTTCCTAATCTTACTTTTTGTAATAGATGTGGAGTAGAATCTCATAGCTTTGATAAACATAACGCACTAAGCTTTTGATACGACTGATAATTGCCTAGCTGAACCTGTCGTAAACCCAGTGTGAAGGACTCAGTCAAATTCATGCCAGATAAGTCTTTTGTAAATAACGCCGCCCTTGCACAGCGAACTGCCCAGTTAGAGCAGCTGCTGCAGCGCCTCTTTGCCTTTTTGAGTCGCATACCACTGGAGCGTTGGCAGTGGTTGATTGTGCTGTTGCTCGTAATTTGGCTGAGCCACAGCGTGGCGCGCCTATTTTGGCTGGTTATACCTGGGCCGACTATTCCGCCGGCGACAGTTACTTCGGTGGTGGCCGCCATGCCTGGCGCTAATCCAGCGGCGGCAGAGGTGATCAATATCGCACAGGTTAAAAATTTAGCGCCTTTTGGCGAGACCAGTGCAGAGCCCGTGGCAGCAGTGGAGGCGCAACCGGCGCCCGCAACCCAAGGCATCGAAAATAACGCGGCAGATACCCAGCTCAACTTAATTTTGCGCGGTGTGTTGTCGAGCAATGATGAAAAAGCGGCGCGGGCCATTATTGCAACCGGCGACAGAGCAGATGTTTATGGGATTGGCGATGCACTCCCTGTTGGCAACAATGTAACCCTCGCCAAGGTGCTTGACCTGCGGGTAATTATTAATAACAACGGTTCCTTTGAATCCTTGTGGATGTACAAGGATGACCCAGCAGCAAAACTGGGTACCGCGGTTGCGGCACCTTCATCTGAGTGGGCAACACCCGGCGGGTATGCCAATCCTCCTTACCAACAGCAACCACCGGTGTTTGCCGATAAAAGCCCGCGTTTTGATTCGCCTGTACCTTCTCCCGCTGGCGATGCGGGAATGGCGCAGATGGGTAAGACACTCGCTGATGTGGTGGCGATGAGTATTTATCGCGAGAACGGCCAAGTGGTGGGTTACAAGATTCGCCCAGGGCGCAACGCGGAAATGTTTAGCTCTTTAGGTTTACAGACAGATGACGTAGTCACTGCCGTTAACGGGGTTCCGCTCAGTAGTCCTGGCAAGATTATGGAAATATACAAAAGTATGGGTAGTGCCACATCGGCGAATCTGGAGATCAGACGCGGTGGCAGTACAGTTAACCTAGACGTAATGCTCAAGTGAGGTTTTCGTGATCCGTTCGAATGGTCGTAACAATAAGAAAATAATCTCCAGCGTAATGCTGGCGGCGATTATCAGTGGTACCGTTAATCTCGCCTGGGCGCAAGTAGAACCCGCTGGGCAAAATGCAGCAGGTGAGCAGGCCTGGACAGTAAATTTTAATGACTCGGATATTCAGGAAGTTATTAAATTTATTGCGGGGGCTACCGGGAAAACCATCATTATCGATCCCAAGGTGCGTGGCCCGATTAAGGTAATCAACACCAAGCCACTCAACGCTAAAGAGCTTTATGAGCTGTTCCTCGCATCGCTGGATGTGCATGGCTTCACGGCTGTGGAAAGCGGCAATATTGTACGTATTGTAATGAACCGCGATGCGCGCAATTTACCCATTCCGACGGAAAACAATGTCAAAAACAAAGACGATTTATATATCACCCAGGTAATCCCGCTGAAAAATACCAGCGCGGCAAAAATTTTGGCGGCGTTGCGTCCCCTGGTTCCCCAGTATGGCCACCTGACAACCTATGAACCCAGCAATGCGCTGATTATTACTGACACCCGTGCCAACGTTGCGCGCATGAATGAGTTGGTGATTCAGCTGGATAAAATCGGTATGACCCATACCGACGTGATTCCATTGAAATACGCGAACGCAGCCGATGTGGTGGCCATGTTGAGCCAACTGGAAAAGCCGGATCCCAATCGCGGTATGACTACTTCCCCACCGGTGATTGTGGCGGACAAGCGCACCAACGCAGTGGTTATCAGTGGCGATGATTTGAGTCGCCAGCGCCTCAAGTTATTGATCGATGATTTGGATCGCCCGCAAACCCGCAATAGCAATGTGCGTGTGATTTATTTGAAATATTCGAAAGCGGAAGAAGTTGCCAAGGTATTAACCGGAATGTTGCAAAGCGTCGGTGGAGCTAAACCGGCTGATGGCGCTCCCGCCAATGCAACCCAAGCGGCAGTTCAAGCGGACGAGGCGACTAACTCGGTATTGATTACTGCTGATGTGGAGACCATGGATACCCTGCTATCGATTGTTGATAGCTTGGATATTCGTCGCGCGCAGGTTTTGGTTGAAGCGATTATTGTGGAGATCACCGGCAAAAATCAGAAAGAGCTGGGTATCGAGTGGATGTATCAGGCTGATGATGCTGGCTTCGGTGGTTTTGCTCCCGGATCTGGCCTGGGGGGGGTTGCGGGCTCAGCGTTTAATTTGTTGGAAAGTCCCAACGATAATGATGCTTTGGCAGGCTTGGCGACAGGTATTGTTTCCGCCAAATCGCCAATATTTGGCGTGGGCCGCTTAGGTAAAAATGTTGATTTCTTGAGTGTGCTCAAACTGCTGCAAACGACCGAATCCAGCAATATTCTCTCTACACCAAGTCTGTTAACCACTGACAACAGTGAAGCATCTATCCTTGTTGGTCAGCAGGTGCCGTTTGTTACCGGGTCTTACACCGGAATGACTGGCTCGACCACGGGTGGTAACAACTCATTCTCCAGTCCGTTTAATACCGTAAACCGTGAAGACGTGGGTATTAAGTTACAGGTTACCCCCCACATAAATGGGGGGGATAGTCTGGTACTGGATATTGAACAGGAAATTTCATCGGTGTTGGGTGGTTCAGAATCCTCGCCTAATGGTCCTACCACCAGTAAGCGTGAAATCAAAACCCAGATTCTTGCAGGTGATAGTCAGACAGTGGTGTTGGGCGGCTTAATTCAGGATCAGGTTGATAAAAGTGATAGCCGTGTGCCGGTGTTGGGCAGCATTCCGGTACTTGGCCACTTGTTCCGCTCTCAAGGGGCCAAGAAGAATAAAACCAATCTGTTAATTTTCTTGAAGCCGACCATTATTCGCACTGACGAGGTGCTCACTGGAGCTACTGCTGAGAAGTATCGGACGTTACGCGACCAACAAGTCCAGTTCCAGCGTAATCGCGGTATTTTGATGAATAAGAGTGATGTCCCCGTCTTGCCGGAATGGGAAGAGAAAATTCGCGAATTTCAGCAAAATAGCCAACAACCTGCAAATACCCAGGCAGGGGAATAAATCGTGAGCGAGCAAGTACTGGAGCCAACTCTGGGAGCTGATTCGCCGCTCGGAGATGAAGACTCATCAAGTCAATTGCAGGCATTTGAGCGCCTCCCGTTCAGTTTTGCCTCTGCCCATGGCGTTATGCTGGAGGACGTAGGTGCGGGCGCTAGGCCGCGTGTACTGCATAAGCCGGGGCTAACTCTGGAAGTGCTCTTGGAGTTGCAACGGATCCTCGGCAAGGGTTTTGAGCTGGAAGAAATGCCAGCCGAGGATTTCCAGAAGCGCCTGACCCGCGAATACCAAAGTGGTGATGGGGCCGCTCAGCGGGCCGCGGAAGATCTGGGCAATGAGTTCGATTTGTCTTCCATGGCGGATGACTTGGCTGATCGCACCGACTTGCTGGCCGGTGACGATGACGCACCGATTATTCGTTTGATTAATGCAATTCTCTCCCAGGCGGTACGTGAAGGTGCTTCAGATATCCACCTTGAGCCTTTTGAAGATCGCGTTTCAGTACGTTTTCGGATCGATGGTGTATTAACGGAAGTGCTGTCGCCCAAGGCTGAGCTGGCGCCAGTTCTGGTGTCGCGTCTCAAGGTAATGGCGCGTTTGGACATCGCTGAAAAACGCCTACCGCAAGATGGCCGTATTACTGTTCGCCTTGCCGGGCACGCAGTAGATATTCGTGTATCAACCATTCCTTCTGCCTTCGGCGAGCGGATTGTGTTGCGTATTCTCGATCAGGCAGCGGGGCAATTGCGTCTGGAGCAGTTGCAGATGCCACCGCAGGTGTATGAACGCCTGACCAAAAACCTGATCAAACCACACGGTATTATTCTGGTAACCGGCCCAACCGGCTCCGGTAAAACAACTACCCTCTACGCTAGTCTCAGCCATATCAATACTCGCAGCCGCAATATTCTTACTATTGAAGATCCGGTGGAATACCTGTTGCCCGGTATCGGCCAAACCCAGGTGAATGCCAAAGTCGATATGACCTTTGCGCGCGGTCTGCGCGCGATTTTGCGGCAAGACCCGGACGTAGTAATGGTGGGTGAGATTCGAGACGGTGAAACTGCCGAAATTGCGATTCAAGCATCGCTAACTGGTCACTTGGTGTTATCTACACTTCACACCAATACTGCTATTGGTGCCGTGTTGCGTTTGAAAGATATGGGTGTTGAGCCCTTCTTGTTGGCATCGAGCCTTGAAGTGGTTATGGCGCAGCGCTTGGTGCGTGTGCTCTGTACCCACTGTAAGGAGCAATACCTACCGAGTGATGCGGAGCGTGAAATGCTCAAATTGCCGGTGGATACCCCTATCTGGCGCCCGGCACCTAGCGGTTGCAAGCATTGTAACCATCAGGGTTATCGTGGTCGTAAGGGTATTTATGAGTTGATTGAGATTACCGAGCGGCTGCGCCACTTGATCCATGAGCAAGCGGGCGAGCAAGAGCTATTAGCCGAGGCGCGCAAACACAGCGCGTCTATGAGCGATGACGGCCGTACCTGCGTGCTCAACGGCATCACCAGTATTGAAGAAGTCTTGCGCGTAACTACGCAGCTCTAAGGAATAGCTCATGGGTGCCTACAGTTACAAAGCGCTGAACGAAGAAGGAAAAACCGTTAAGGGGATTCTTGAAGGTGACTCCGAGCGGCATATTCGCACCCAGTTGCGCGCCAAAAAGCTTAAGCCATTAGAGGTTGTGAGCGCCACCGGTGAAGCTCCGGCAACTGCTAGCGGTGAAGGGCTGAACCTGTCGGCGACTTTCCGTCGTCGCGCTGCCAAGCTCAGTGTGCGCGATTTAAGTTTGATTACCCGCCAGCTCGCCTCCTTGGTAAAGTCCGGCTTGCCGCTGGATGAAGCCTTGCACGCTACGGCTAAACAATCGCAAAAAGCCAATGTTAAACGTGTGGTATTGCAAGTGCGTACGCGCGTATTGGAAGGTTTTAGTCTCGCCCAGGCCATGGGTGATAATCCTGCTGCATTTAACGATATGTACCGCGCCTTGGTGCGTGCGGGTGAAGGCTCTGGTTATTTAAGCCCGGTGTTGGAAAGGCTCGCAGATTACACCCAGACCAGCCAGCAACTGCAGCAGCGCATCAAAATGGCGATGATTTACCCGATCGTAATGCTGGTTGTGAGCCTTGCAGTAATTGTCGCTTTGATGGTGCTGGTCGTGCCCAAGTTGGTAAAAATATTTGAGCAGGGCAAGCGTGAATTGCCGGCACTTACCGAGGCTCTGATTGCTACGAGTAATTTTTTGATCAATTACGGCGTGTATTTATTTGTTGTGCTGATCGGGGTGTACTACCTGATTAAACGCTTGATGAAAGATCCCAAGCGATTGCGCGCTTGGCATGTGGTGCAGTTGAAATTGCCGGTGATTGGCGAACTAGTGAAGCAAATTAACTCGGCGCGTTTTGCAGCAACGCTCAGTTTGTTATCGGCTAGTGGTGTACCGCTTCTGCAAGCGTTAAATATTTCCGGTCAGGTGATGACCAATAAAATCTTGCAAGAGGCCTGCGATCAGGTTGCTGCGGCGGTGCGCGAGGGTATGAGTTTGAGTCGCGCGATGGAAAACACCGGAAACTTTCCTCCACTGTTGGTCCAGTTGGTCGCGAGCGGGGAAACCAACGGCACCTTGCCACAGCAATTGGATAACGCGTCCAAAGATCAGGAGCGGGAGCTGGAGATGATGCTGGGGGTGGCCATGGGGCTGCTTGAGCCGGCCACAATTATTTTTATGGGTGGTGCCGTGTGCTTGATTGTACTGGCAATTCTCACGCCTATTTTCGAAATGACCAAGCTAAGTTAAGCGGGTCGCCGATACGGATTTCCTTCACAAACATTTGCTAAATGCGGTTCCAGGAGAACACTATGAACACAAGAGCGCGTATGTCCGGCCTTAAGGCCAGTGCCCGTCAGGCGGGTTTCACCCTGGTAGAGATCATGGTGGTGGTAATCATCATTGGTTTGCTGGCGGGGATTGTGGTACCTAACGTGATGGATAACCTCGATAAGGCCAATATCCAGAAAGCGCGCGCGGACTTTAGCTCCCTGCAAACGGCACTCAAACTTTATCGTATTGATAACTTCACCTATCCCACGACCGAGCAAGGTCTGGAAGCCCTGGCGAGCAAGCCCTCCATCGCACCGGTACCACGCAACTACAAAGAGTCTGGTTACATTGATAACCTCACCAAAGACCCATGGGGCAATGACTATCAGTACATGAGTCCTGGTGAAGGTCACGAGTACGACATCTACAGTCTCGGTGCTGATGGGGTGAGCGGTGGTGAAGGCCAGAATGCCGACATCAGCGTGTGGGATGCAGAATAATCGGTAGCGGATATTGCGTGTGAACCCCCGCCAACAGGGTTTTACCCTGATCGAAATCATCGTAGTGGTATTTATCATCGGCATGGCGGTGGGGGTCATTTCGATTTCAGTCGGTGGTAATGCCGTGGCTGACAAGGCGCGCAAGGAAGCCGATGAGTTCATGTTACAAACCACCTACGTGGCTGAGCAGGCGGTACTAAAAGGCGAAACCTATGGTTTATTTGTCGAGTTGCGCCCAGCCCAGGATGTGGATGCTCAGGAACAATGGTGTTACACCTGGCGGCGAGTGCGCGACCGCGCCTGGCAAGACCTGACCGAGCTAACTCCCCACTGTATTGCCGAAGGCCTGGCGATTGAATTTACGATTGATGAAGAGCTGTGGGAATATGACCCGGAGCTGGAATTTCAGGATCCGGTGATCGGTTTTTTCCCCAGTGGCGATGCTACGGCGGAAACTGAAATCGCCATTTTTGCCAGTCAAACCAATATGGATGACGAGGTGGAAACCCAGAAATTCAAGTTGGATGCGACCGGTGAAATTCATTGGGTTAACGAAGAAGAGCGACTCGAAGCGGAGCGCAAAGGTCGATGAGCTTTATCCGACACCAAGCTAATCAGCACCAAACCGGGTTTACCCTGTTGGAGGCGATGATCGCGCTGATGATTGTAGCTATGGCCCTCCCGGCGTTGGTTACGTTGGTTATGACCCAATTGGATGGATCGGGAGCAATTCGCGATAAAACCTATGCCTATTGGGTAGCGGAAAACCAATTGACCCGAATCCGTTTGTTGCAACAGCAAAAAATGCAAAAACGCCTGGTGGATTACAAAGTACCGGAAAAAGATTCCGGAGTAGTGGATCTGGCCGGATTTCGCTGGCAGTGGCAGCAAAAAACCATCGCTATGGATACCTTGCCGGTACCGGGCTTTAAGCGCATAGAAATTGCGGTACGTCTATTGGGAGTGGCCGATGGGCAAACCTTGGGGCGGACAATAGTGGATAACGACAAACCGGCGATGGCGCTGTTGACGGGGTATATCAGTGATCCTGAATTCACCCAGCAGCTGCAATAGCCGGCAGCGGGGTTTTACCCTGCTAGAGGTCATGATCGCGTTGGTGATTTCGGCAATCATCGCCGTAATGGCATTCCAGTCGCTGGACTCCGCTGATCGCGGTGCAACACGCACCAACGAAGTATTGAATGAAATTAATAAAATTGACCGTGCCTGGCAGATTATCGGAACTGACCTGCGCCACATAGTGCCACCGATTGGTACTGACCGAACCTGGATATTTAAGGGCGACAGCCTAAACGGGTCAGGTGAAGACGCCGATCAAGTGCTGTTGATTTTCAAGCGCAGAGGCTGGGTGAATTTCTCAAACCGCCAACGCAGCGACCTGCAATTGGTGGAGTATCGCCTACTGGATGGAAAGCTGTGGCGTGACTTTGCCCCGGAATACAACCTCCTGCTGGCGGATGTGGATCTGGAAGAAGATGACGGCTTGCATCAGTTGCTTCTGGAAGATGTCGAAGACGTGCAAATCCGCTTTCTGCACCAGGGCGCTATAGCCTCGCGTGGCAAAAGCGCGCTGGAAGGCCGTGAATTTACCGACGATTGGCTGCAGGATTGGCCCGATGCAACCACCGGTGCTGTGGGCTTGCCCCTGGCGATAGAAATTACGATTCAACTCAAAGGGGTAGGAACAATTGCGCGCTTGTTTGCCTTGCCAGAGCAATTTCAGCCGCCGCAATAGCGCGCAGCGCGGCACCGTGCTGGTGCTGGTGCTGCTGATTGTCGCCCTGGTGGCCGCCTTGAGCATCAAGTTTGCTGCGCAATACCAGTTGGGGCTTGCGCGTGCTGAGGCTCGCTGGCATGGCGCTCAGGCGCGAGCCTTTTTGGAAGGCACGGAAGAAGTGGCCAAGTTGATGTTTGCCGAAGTGGATCGCGATCAAGCGACTGATTTTCTGGGTGAGGGTTGGGACACGGAGTTTCCAATTGAGGACGAGGGTGTTTCTGGCGTTGCGCAACTGGTCGATGCTACCACCCAGCTCAACCTGAATGATTTAGCCTCTCCATTGGTCGGTGATAAGCCAATGGGCAGCCCTGAACGCTATACCTCGGAGCAGCAGCGGCGTTTTATCCGGTTATTACAAACCTTTCCGGACATACCGCTTGGGCAGGATCAGGCAGAGTATTTGCTGGAAGCGGTAGTGGACTGGATTGATGCGGATGAAAACGAATCCGGCCAAGGCGGCGCTGAGTCGAATTTTTATCAAAGTATGCCCGAACCCTATATGCCGGCTAATGCGCCGTTTAAATCAGTCGATGAACTGCGTTTGATTCGAGGTTTTCATGAAAACCCACAATTAGTTTTGCGCTTAATGCCGTTTATCACGGTGTTACCGCAACCCGGGGTGGGCATGAATATTAATACGATGGAGCCGGTGGTACGCGGGACTAAAATGATCAATAACTTACTGTTAACGATCAATGACAGCAATTCGTTATCGCCCGCACCCGAGTCAGATCTTAAACAGATTTTTGCCGCTCGCCCTGAAACCGGGTTCACCGAACAGTCTGCAATCCAGACGGCATTTCCCGGCAAAAATGTAGAGGGGCTGAACGTAAAGGCGACGTTTTTTTGGCTTAACGCCACAGTGCAGTTGGTTGAGCAACGCCGCAGTATGCGTAGCCTGATGACACGCGATGATTTTCAGGGGCGTCCGACGCTCAAGGCAATCCAGCGTGAAGATGTTTATGAGTTGCCCAGCTCTGTGCGCCACGGCGATGAAGAAGAGGATGAGGATGGCGAAACCGAGCTGGTTGAGTAAATCCGCCATCCAATAAGACGTTAACGATCAATAACGACAATTTACTTAAGTGATCAGAGCAAATTATGTCAATGCAACTGCTGCTCTCTGTAGATAGCTCCACCGATGGTAAAACATTGGGCGATTGGTTTCGCTGGTGTTGGCTGGGGACCGATGGCCAGCCGCAAACGGATACCGCTGCAAGCGGTGACCGTGAAGCCCTGCGCGCGGCACTGGGAGAACGTAGTGGTACTAACCAATCGGCTTGGTTGATATTGCCCGGTGCCAGTGTTAGCACGCGTGAGCTGGAATACAGTGAAAAAGAAAAAAAGCACCTGCGCAATCTTTTGCCCTTCCAACTCGAAGAGTCGGTCGTGGGCGATGTCGAGGAGCTGCATTTTGCGCTAGGTAATCCTGCCGATGGTCGCGTGGTTGTTGCTTACACCGATAAAACCTGGCTGCAGGCAGTATTTGCGGAACTGGCGACCTTGGGAATTGAAGTTACTCGCTGTTGGTCTGCGCCCCAGGTATTACCTTTGGCTGCTGAAGCTACCGGCGACGCATACAATCACTGGTCGCTGGGTCTTTATGATGGCCAATTTTATTTGCGCTACGCCCCCACGTTGGGCTTCAGTGTGGCGGAAGCACACGCACGCATGGCGCTGTCATTATTGCTAGCCTCGCAAGAGCGAGTGGATCGCCTGCCCGCCTTGCATCTGCGTGCGGCCAGCGATGAGGATCTCGCGCGCCTGAGCGAAGTAATTCCCGCCGAATTGCAAACTTCAATTAGCTCCCAGACGCTGGCCGATGCCTGGAGTCTGGATTTTGGTAGCAGTGCAATTGATTTATGTCAGGGCGATTTCTCACAGCGACTGCCCATCGAACGCTGGTGGAAACTGTGGAAATCCGTTGCGATTTTTGCGGGCGTGTGCGCGCTGGTTTATCTCGGCACTATGGTTTTCGAAATCCAAAAATTGAGCGGCGAGAATTTAAAAATTCGCCAGCAAATTGAAGCGGCCGCGCGCGGGGTTATTCCGCAAGGGCGCATGGTTGATCCGGAAAAACAACTTAATACAGTACTGAAACAACTGCAGCCCACCAGCCAGTCGGGTCGTGTTATGGAGTTGTTGGCGGTGGTGTTACCGCAAATTTCAGCAGTGCCTAATGTGAGCATTAAAGGTATCGCGTATGTGGGCGAAATTGGCGAGTTAAATATTAATGTGCAGGCCGATAGCTTCGCGACATTTGAGGCGCTCGCACAAAGTATTCGCGATAAGGGTTTTAATGCGGAAGTGCTCAGTGCAAATGCTCAGGGCAACGTGCAAACGGCGCGGTTAAAAATAACTAAAAATCCCCAGTAATCGATGAGTTGATCCACTCATTGAGGAAAATTTGATGAACCAGTTTTTAAATTTGCTTAACAAATACAATCGCCGCGAGCAGACCATGATTCTTGCG
>JACCDS010522633.1_pt1 | contig 29321 bp, 22 predicted proteins | sample 7446441 | NCBI WGS metagenome assembly JACCDS01 (sample SAMN15323445, study PRJNA562643) | freshwater metagenome | isolation source: river surface water | place: USA:Blue River Watershed | collected 2017-08-17 | reverse complement strand
GGGTGTTCCAAGACACCATTTTCTACAACCGAGCAATTGACTTGTCAAAGCCGCGCACCTTTGACCGCAACCTCCGCCGCCGGTTGGGCTGGGATCCCGACGGCAAAGACCAGCGCCTGCTCGACATTGACAACATTTCTCCCGACCAATTTGCCCAGTACGGTGGACTGTCGCTCTTCTCAGCTCAGGAGCTTGTGAACCCTGGCGGAACTTCGTACGTGAGCTACTTCGGTTACGACTACACCGGCAACCTGCTTCAGGGCAACCCGACGCTGACCGATTTCTTCCGCGCAACGGACGGTGCCGGCAACCGTACCTACCCAGTTCGCGCTTTCCAGCCCATCTACATGGCCGGTTACATTCAAGACCAGTTCACGTTTGAAGACCTCTTCTTTAACGTAGGGGTCCGCGTGGACCGCTACGACGCCAACCAGCCGGTGCTCAAGGATCCGTTCTCTTTGTTTCCTGCCCACACCGTGGCTGACGTGAAGGCCCTCGGCGGCTTAGAGGGCAGTGAAATACCGGCGTCAATGGGCGACGACTACATGGTGTATGTAGACGATATTAAGAATCCCAAGCGCATCATCGGCTACCGAAACGGATTTGATTGGTTCAATGCCGACGGTTCTCCTCAGCCCAACCCTACGGTGATCGCTAACGCCTCAGGTGGCCAGGCCAAGCCCTGGATTTTTGAGGAGGCGTTCTCAGACCCTAGCAATCCTAATGCTCCCGTGCTCAGCGAGAAATCCTTCCGCGATTACCGCCCTCAGGTGACGGTGAGCCCGCGTATCTCGTTCCAGTTCCCGATATCTGATGTGGCCGAATTCTTTGCCCACTACGACCTTCTGGTTCAGCGTCCAACGGCCGCACAGTCCCGCTTCAATCCGTTTGACTACCAAAACCTCGTGTTTGGTAACGCATCTGTGGTAGATAATCCCGAATTGCTGCCCCAAAAGCAAACTGAATACGAAATTGGATTCCGTCAAAAGTTGAGCGACCGCAGTGCGTTGAAAATCAACGCGTTCTACCGCGAGTACCGCGACTTGATTCAAACGGTTTCGGTTACAGAGGCCTACCCCGCCACGTATGTAACCTACGGAAACCGGGACTTTACCACCTCAAAAGGATTTAGCTTCCAGTACGACCTTCGACGCGTAGGAAACGTTCAAATGAACGCACAGTACTCGCTGTCGTTTGCCGACGGAACGGGTTCGGGTGCCGAGTCGGGTCTTTCACTGGCGCGCACCGGCTTGCCAAACATTCGCTACATCGTTCCGCTTGACTACGACCAACGCCACAACCTTTCGGGTAACGTTGACTTCCGCTACGGTCAGGGTGTCGACTACAACGGCCCAGTTTGGGGTAAGGTTAAAGTTTTTGAAAATGCGGGAATTAATATGCTCGCTACGGCGGGATCGGGCTTCCCGTACTCACGCCGCGTACGAGCGTACTCTCTTGTCGAGTCCGCTTCTCCTGTGGTTGGCTTGCTCAACGGTTCACGTCTCCCTTGGCAATTCCGCGTGGACATGACGGCGAACAAAGTGTGGTACTACAACAAGGGTAAGAACAACTTTGAAGTGTACCTCCAAGTGCTGAACGTGCTGAATGCAGCCAACGTGCTTGGCATCTACCCATACACCGGATCGCCCGACGACGACGGCTACCTTTCTTCGCCTCAGGGCCAGCAGGCAATTGCCTTTACGGCCAATGCCCAAGCATTCTCAGACTTGTACACCATGCGTATGGTTAACCCCACCAACTTTTCAACCCCGCGCCTGCTTCGTCTTGGCGTTCGTTTAGGTCTGTAATACCGTATTATGTCAGTTATGAACAAGCATCTCTTTCTTTTCGCTGCTTCAGTCCTAGGATTCACGGCAATGGCCCGCGAAGACGTGGGCACGACTTCGGGCAAAACCGCTCGCTCCAACAAGACGGTTGAGGAACTTTGCCAGCCTTCGCGCGCGCAGTCTGACTTGAACATCAACAACGTTCGCACCACCATCTTGGGCGGCGGCGACATGTGGTGGGACCTCAACGTAGCCCGCTACGAAGTGCCCAAGGGCAGCAACCGCCACTCCATGTTTGCTGGTTCGTTGTGGCTTGGTGGACTGGACGAGGGTAACCAGCTCAAGTTGGCAGCCATGACCTACCGTTCGCGCGGTAACGACTTCTGGCCGGGTCCGCTTTCAACCGACGGACTTGCGTCGGTGACCAAAGAGGTTTGTGACAAGTACGACCGCCACTGGATCATCACGCGCGAACAAGTTGAGATGCACCGCGGATGGCTGCTTTGCAAAAACGACCCCGACTGCGACGTGGCCGCCAAGTACCCTGGCTACGAGGGCAGCATCCCCGATATCATCAAAAACTGGCCAGCTCACGGAGTGGAAGGCGAGCTTCCCTACACGCTGGCACCGTTCATCGACCTTGACGGAGACGGACGCTACGACTACAACGAAGACTACCCCGCTTACGACTTGGACCGCGCCTACGACTGCCGACTCAAGGAAACCGACATCCTTTACGGAGACCAGACCATCTGGTGGGTCTACAACGACCGCGGAAACGTACACACTGAGACCAATGCCGGCGCCATGGGCTTTGAAATTCGTGCACAAGCTTTTGCGTTTGCAACGAACGACGAGATCAACAACATGACGTTCCAGAACTACCGGATCATCAACAAGTCGACCTTCCGACTTACCAATACCTACTTCTCGACGTGGTTTGATGCCGACCTAGGCAACTACCTCGACGACATTATTGGCTCTGACATTCCGCGCGGACTCGGCTTTGTGTACAACGCTGACATCAACGACGAAGGCCCAATTGGTTACGGAATGAATCCGCCCGCCATTGGTTTTGACTTCTTCCAAGGTCCGTTTGCCGACTACTTTGACGGCCGCGACAACGACCGCGACGGCTGCATCGACGGAGTGCGCGACGCCAACGGGGTTTGCGTTCCCGAAAACCCGGTTACCGGCGTTAACGAGCGCATTATCATGTCGGGCTTCATGTACTACAACAACACGTCGTCTGCGTTCTCGGGCAACCCGAACAACGCGTCGGAGTTTTACAACTACATGCAGTCGCGTTGGAAGAACGGTAACCCACTTGTCGTCGAGACGCCGTGCGGACCAGGCTGCACCGGCAACGGCGACGGCTTCACTGCAGACGGTTCGGGTCTAGCGACCTTGTTTGCGTACCCGGGCAACAGCTATGACACGACCGGAGTAACTGCGCCCATTACCGATCAAAACTGGTTTGAGTCGCCAAACAACCAGCAGGACAAGCGCGGCCTTCACAATGCAGGTCCGTTCTCGCTTGCTCCGGGAGCCTTGAACTTCATCACGACGGGTGCCGTGTGGGCCCGCAACACGAACGACCCAGGTCCCCTTTACTCGGTGGAACGCGTAATCATTGCCGACGACAAGGCCCAAAGCCTCTTTGACAATTGCTTCCAAATCTTGAATGGCCCTGATGCCCCAGACCTGGAAATCCAGGAGCTTGATCGTTCTGTGGTACTGATGCTGTCGTACCGCGAAGGCCAGAACAACGACAACTTTGATTACCAAGAAATCGATCCGTTGATTCAGGCAACCGACAACACCTACAAGTTTGAGGGCTTCCAAATCTACCAGCTTAAGAACGCCAACGTGTCGATGGCGGACCGCTATGACCCGAGTCAAGCCCGCCTCATCGCACAGTGCGACGTGAAAAACGGCGTGAACCGACTGATCAACTGGGAGCTTAACCCGGACCTCGAATTGCTGGTTCCCCAGGATATGACCATTTCGTCCTCCAACGACGGGATTAAAACCACCTTCCACGTGACCGAAGACGCCTTTGCTACGGGGACAGACCGCCGCTTGGTAAACCACCGTGAGTACTACTTCTCAGTGGTGGCCTACGCACACAACGAATACGAGAAGTTCGACCAAGTGCTCACGCCTGGCGGGCAGCGCCGTCCGTACCTCGCCGGCCGCAACAACGTGAAGAAGTACGTAGGTATTCCGCACCAAGTGAGCGCCGAAGCCAACGGAACCATTCAAAATGCTAAGTACGGAGACGCTCCGATCATTACCCGAATCGAGGGAATGGGTAACGGCGGCACCAAGCTCGAGCTGAGCAAGGAGTCTGAAGATCAAATCGTCGCGAACTTCCGCCTCGACAACGCAGTGTACCAGGCAGGAAATGGTCCGGTAAACATTAAAATTGTAGATCCACTGCGTGTCAAGTCAGGCAACTACACGATGACCTTTAGCGGAACGAACGCCAACGCGACTTGGACGATTGAGGACGAGAACGGCGACGTTGTGGCTACATCTGCGGGTTCGATTTCCTTCCTCGTAGAGCAGTTGGTTCCCGAACTTGGAATTTCTGTGGACATTCGCAACCAAGAACTTCCCGGTAACGACGTGGACAACCTTCGCAACCAAAGCATTTTAGGTGGTGAAGTGGTGTACGAAGACGCCACGAAGCCGTGGTTGAGCGGTGTAGCGGACGACGCGAGCTACGGCCCAACCAACTGGCTGCTTGCGGGCAACAACGAAGTGACGACCCCTCCGGGATCGTTCTACAAAGACTTCCCAGGTGATAGTAAGTCGCGCTTCTCGACCATTGTCGGCGGCACTTGGGGTCCGTTTGCCTACGCGAGTTTCTTGGGCCGCGGACTCTCTTCGGGCAACACCATTTGGGGCATGGGCCCAGCCGACTCCTCGATGAGTGCCTTCACGGCGCGCATGAGTCCGACCGAACTGCACAGCGTTGACATTGTCTTCACAGACGACCGCTCAAAGTGGACGCGCGTTCCGGTCTTTGAAATGGGCGACGACGCTTCATTGAATGCCGGCGGAACCCGCAAGTGGCGCCTGCGTTCTGACCTCGGTTGGGATCTGGTGAACGGCGAACTCGTACGCAGTTCGACCACCACAGGCTGGTCTTGGTTCCCAGGATATGCTATCGACCTTGAAACAGGTACCCGCTTGAACATTGCCTTTGGTGAGAACAGCTGGATGATTGGCGACCGCGGAAACGACATGCTCTTCAACCCAACGAGCCGTGAGCGGGCTCCGCTTGCCGACAACGTGACGGGCGGTTACCGATTTGGAGGTCAGCACAACCTGTACATCCTCGGGCCCTACCTTCAGTCTGGTCTGTCGCGCACTCCGCTGGACTATGCAGGTTCTGATGAAACGAAGAACCCGCTGTACGCTGATTTTGGCAACATGAGCAACATCTTGAGCCGCAACCGCGTGACCAAATCGCTTATGTGGGTGTCGATTCCCTTGATGGAGGCACGTTTTAACAACGCGAACTTGTACGAGCCCCGCACAGCGCCCAATGGGCTGCCGTCGGTAGCGCGTGTGAAAATTCGCATGGCCCGTCCCTACGAGCGCTACGTGACCGACAACTCCAACTCGGGCAATCCGAAGTACCTATTTAGCACCGCGAATGCGGCTACCGTGACGGGCGACGCTACCACGGCCCAAAATGCATTGTCAACCGTACGCGTTGTTCCAAACCCGTACTACAGCTTGAGCCAATACGAAACGTCGCAAAACGACAACCGCGTGAAGATTACCAACTTGCCTCCGCGCTGTACGATTTCGATCTACACTACCGACGGTTCGTTGGTGAGGACCATGCGCAAGGACAACAGCGATACCTGGATTTACTGGGATTTGACCAACAACTACCAAGTTCCGATTGCGAGCGGGGTGTACCTGATTCACGTTGATGCCCCGGGCATTGGCCAGACCATTGTGAAGTGGTTCGGCACGATGCGTCCGTTCAACCCAACCGGATTCTAAGACGTACTTGATTATGAAAAAGATTTTAGTTGCGGCCACCCTGCTTTCAGCAGCAACGGCGTTCGCCGGTAACCCGGTCCGTTCAGGTTCTGCGGGCGCTTCAGAACTCCTTGTGAATCCTTGGGCGCGCACGGCGGGCTGGGGTGAAGGCAACACGGCCAACATCAAGGGGTTTGAGGGCCTCTACGGCAACGTCGCGGGAATTGCGCGAATCAACGGACTGCAGGCAGGCTTTGCCAACACCCAGTGGCTGGTGGGCAGCGGCATCACGTTGAACGCAGGAAGCTTGATTACCCCAACCGGAAACGGGGGCGTGCTAGGCATCCACATGAACAGCATGAACTACGGCGACATTCAGGTGACGACCGAGGACCAGCCTGACGGCGGCCTTGGTACGTACCGTCCTTCGGCGACGATCATTGGGATTGCCTACGCAAAGAAGTTCACCCAAAGCATTTTTGGTGGCGTCAACATCAAGCTGTACAACTCGACGATCAACAACTTGAGTGCTACTGGTGTTTGCTTTGACGCCGGGGTACAGTACGTTCCCAAGGACATCAAGGATTTCGCCTTCGGAATTACCATGCGCAACATTGGTCCTTCGTTCTCGTACCGGGGCGACGGATTGAGCATTGTACTTCCGGTTCCAACAGGTATGTACACGAACAGCTTCCAAAACCGTTCAGAAGATTTCGAGCTTCCGACGCAGCTGTCCATCGGCGCAAGCAAAGGCTTCACCCTAATGACCGGCCACAAGCTGACGGTTGCGGGCAATTTCATCTCGAACTCGTTCAAGAAAGACCAGTTCACGGTGGGTGCTGAGTATGCATACAAAGAGCTTTTTGCGCTGCGCGCCAGCTGGGCTCAGTTCGACAACCGCTTTGACGGACTGCGCAACGAGGCCTTCAGTGGACCGGCTGCCGGGTTCACCTTTAATGTGCCAATGGGCGACGGCAAACTCGATTTGAGCTACGCGTACCGCATGACCAACGCTGCATTTGGTGGAGTGCACACGGTCGGCACGGCAATTGTTCTCTAATTCGCATAAGGTTTTCTTGCTTGAAGACCTCCACTTGGGGGTCTTCTTCGCTTTTAACACGTATTGATTATGTCCGTTTCGTACTACACCCCCGAAGGCTTTAAGAAGTTAAAGGAAGAGCTTGAGCACTTGCGCAGTGTGGAGCGTCCGCGCGTGTCAGAGCAAATAGCCGAAGCGCGCGATAAAGGCGACTTGAGTGAGAATGCAGAGTATGACGCTGCTAAGGAAGCCCAGGGCTTACTAGAAATGAAGATAGCCAAGATGGAGGAGCTGGTTGCCAATGCGCGCATCGTCGATGAATCGCAGTTCGATACCTCAAAGGTGCTCATCTTGTCGAAGGTTACCGTGCGCAACCCGGCAAACGGTGCGACCATGAAGTACACCCTGGTGAGCGAACAAGAGGCAGACTTGAAGTCAGGAAAAATTTCGGTAAGCTCGCCCATCGGCAAAGGATTGCTCGGGAAGTTGGCGGGTGAAGTTGCTGAAATCCAGGTTCCGAGCGGAATTATGAAGCTAGAAGTACTGTCTATAGAACGCTGAAAATGGCCAGTATTTTTACCCGAATCATTCGCGGAGAGGTTCCGTGCTACAAAGTCGCTGAGACGCAGCATGCCTTTGCCTTTTTAGACATCCGCCCGTTAACCCAAGGTCACACGCTGGTCGTTCCTAAACGTGAGGTTGAAAATATTTTTGATCTTCCCGAAGAAGATTACGTGGCTGTATTTGATCTTGTGCGCGCCGTTGCAGAGGCTCAAAAAGCGACAATACCTTGTACTCGGGTCGGACTGAGCGTGCTCGGATTTGAGGTTCCGCACGCCCACGTGCACGTTGTGCCCCTGAGAAGTGAAGCGGATTTGAACTTTGCCAATCCGAAACTGCAGCTCGACGTAGAGGAATTTAATGAGCTAGCGCAGCGTCTTCGTGACGCGCTGGAGGTAGCGTCCATTTAATTTCTTTATTGTGCCTTGAAGTTCAGCGTATTGGAATTTTTTTTAAATTCCACCTACCTAAACTTTAAACGCACATACGATGAAGAAAATCCTACACATTTTTGGGTGGATGCTTTTGACCGCTGGCGCCGCACAGGCCCAAGTGGTGCTGAACATCATGTCGCCCAGCTCCATTCAAGGGGGCTTGACCCACACCAACAATGGTAACTCCACGGGCTGGGGCCTTGCAGACCTCCTGGATCCGGCCGACGCCGTGCTCGATACGGTGGTCGTTATGGACGACAGTACCGCCGGTGTCAACACAGTGGTGGGTACCGACCCCAACACGGGCAACGCCTACCCAGGCATTCCGCTCAAGTACGAGGGCTGTAACCTTGACACTACGTCGACCTGGCAAAAAAACCGTCTTACCGGTAAAATTGTACTTATTGCCCGCGGAACCTGCGAATTTGGACTTAAGGTCTACCTCGCCGAGCGCGCTGGTGCCCGTGCCGTGATCTTGTACAACCGCGACAACGCTGGACTCAATGCGGGTCCAGGGGTGTACGGCGGCCTTACCACGATTCCGTTTGCCATGATTGCGCGCCCTGACGGCGATATGCTGCGCACGGCGATCGAAAGTGGACAAACCGTAGTAGCGTTCTTGGGAAACAAGATTGGAGCGTTCCCCAACGACATGAGCATTGCGCCCGCCGAGGCCATGTACCCTCCTGCGTTGGCCGTGCCAAGCATGATTGCCCAGGATTCGAGTGACTTCAAAATGAACCTAGGGTTTTGGACGCGCAACGACGGTTCGGCCAACCAAGCCAACGCCATCGCGAGTGTGACCGTGAAGCGCGGCGGTACCACCCTCTACACGATGTCGACCTCGTCGTTCCCGATTAACTCGGGCGATTCGAGCTACATTAGTTTCCCTCCGTTCCAACTCAACGGTTATCCCATAGGAGCCTATGAGGTTAACTACAATGTGACTGTTCCGAACGAGTCGTTCCCGCTCGACAACAACATTGACTTTGCGTCGGTAGTCAACGACAGTTTGTTCAGCTACGCCCGTGTTGATGCTTCGACTTTGGAGCCACTGGACAATAACTCGTTTAAATCGTCGAGTTTCACGTCTTCTTGGGGTACATGCATCCACTTCCGCCACCCGAACGCGGACCGCATGCTTTTGAAGGGAGTCCGTTTCGCGGGCTGGTCCAACACCGACACCTTGATCGGCCGCAGCGTGGATATTTCAGTAGACGAGTGGTTTGACTCATTCACGGACCTCAATGACCCCAACTGTGCGGTGACCAACACGTCTCCGGTTGCTTTGGAAACCTACACCTACACCACCAACGCACAGGATTCGATGGTGACCCACCTGTTCACCGACCCTATTGAATTGGACACGAACCAGCGCTACATCATCTGTGTCAACTCCTCTGATGCAGACCTGTACCTCAACCACTCAACGGCAGTGGCCTACCAGCTCAACGACGTGACGGCCGGAGAGCAGCCGCGCGAGCTGGTGCGCTCTGACAACAACTGGTTTGTGCGCGGATTCAGCGGCAACGTGATTCCTACGATTCAGTTGATCATGGAAGAGAACACGTCAGGCGTGCCTGAGCAAGTGGTGGTCGACGCCAAAGTCTACCCGAACCCTGCCCAGCACATGGTCTACCTGCGTCTGAACGGATTTGTGCCGACGGCCGGTGTTTCAGTGTACGACGTGAACGGCGCACTGGTGCTCCACGCCGCCAACGCGATGGTGGTGGACGGTCAGCTCATGCTTGACGTGAGCGGACTCGCCAGCGGAGCCTACGTTGTGGCTGCCTCAGGTGCCCAAGGGGAGCTTCGCGCCAACGTAGTAGTGACGCACTAAGCGCCTACTGCCCCAACCACGGAACCCGGCTTCGGCCGGGTTTTTTTGTGGGGCTTGCCGAAGGCAAAGGCTTACTTGACCGTGCGGTCTGGGTTTTGGGCCAAGAACTGGGCCCAGCCGCCGCGGCCCTTGGCCGCGCTCTTTTTCGCGGCGCTCGTGCCTCGCGCACCCTGGGCATCCTCGACTTGGGTGGCGCTGCGCAGCACGGCCGCGCGGTCCACCGTGAGCGCGTGGCAGGCAGCGACGGCGAGCGCGTCGGTCGCGTCGAGTGCGCGCTTGGGATCGACCGGAATAGCAAACATGGAATTCAAGAACCCAGCCAGCTGCTCCTTGGAGGCGGCGCCACGTCCTGAAATGCGGCGCTTCACCACGGCGGGAGGATACTCCGCGACCGACAGACCGCGCCGCAAGCTCGCGCTCAGCACTACGCCCTGGGCACGCCCAAGCTTCAGCATCGACTGCACGTTCTTGCCAAAAAATGGCGCTTCGACAGCCACCGCGTCGGGCTGGTAGCGGTCCAGCAGCTCCTCGACCGCGCGCAAGATGTCTCCCAAGCGTTCAACCGCTTCGGTGCGCGCCGAGAACTTAACGCTTCCGAGGTCGACCAACGTCATGGCGGAACCGTCTCGGTCAATGACTCCGAAGCCCATGACGACGGTACCGGGGTCGATGCCTAAGACGCGCTGCTTCATGCGACGGGGTGCCCGCTCGCGCGCATGCTTTCAGCGGTCGGCGCCTGGAACAAGTGCAGCCCGAAACTCGGCACGGCCGCGATGAGGTGGTCAAAAAGGTCTGCGGCTACCGCCTCGTATTCCTCGAACACAATGGTGGTTGCGAAGCAGTAGATTTCAAGCGGAATCCCCTCTCCGTGGATGGCCAATTGGCGCACCATGATCGTTTGCTTGTTGGAGACCTTGGGGTGTTCCTTCAGGTAGGCTTCGGCGTACGCGCGGAACACCCCCAGGTTGGTCATGTGGCGGCCGTTGACGGGGTGGGATTTGTCGGCGCCCTGCTCGGTGTTGTAGGCCGCAATTTCCTGTTCGCGGGCGTCGAGGTAGGACTGTACGCGCTGAATCTTGCGGAATTCCTTGAGTTCGGCATCGGTTAAGAAGTGGACGCTTTCGAGGTCAATCACCATGCTGCGCTTGACGCGGCGAACCTTGGAAAGGCGCATTCCGCGCCAGTTTACAAAGGAGTCGGTGACAAAGGCCTTGGCAGGTACCGACGAAATGGTATTGTCAAAGTTCTTCACCTTGACGGTGGTGAGGTCGATGCTGACGACGTCGCCGTCGACGCCAAACTTCTCGAACGTGATCCAATCACCTTTTTTCACGAGGTCGTACAAGACGATTTGGAAGTTCGCCAGGAGGCCGTTGATGGCGTCCTGAAAGATGAGGACGAAGATGGCGGTTGCGCCCGCCAATGCGCCCAAAATGCTGGCAAGCGAGGTATTGGACAGGACCGAAATGACGGCGAGTCCGCCAATCAACCACGACAGGAAGAGTACGACGGAGAGCAGCGTGCGGACCGGCTTGTCCTTGAACGCGTCCAGCTCTTCGACGACATGGGACGACGCGCGTGCGGCCCGGTTGATGATGATGACAATCTGGTAGATGAGTACGATGCCGAGAAACTTATCGAGCGGAGCCACCCAACTCGGAAGGTCTTCAAAGACCACCGGCAAAAAGCCGCGGATGATCATCGTCGGAAGGATGTGGACCACCGCTTGGAAGACGCGCTCTTTGAAGAAGTGGTCGTCCCAGGTGGCCTTGCTGCGCTCAACCGCACGGTGAATTACCGCAACCACAATTCGGCGCACGAAGAAGTCCGCTAGGAGGCTAGCCACCACCAAAATGCCCAAGTCAATCAGCACCGTTAAGCTGCTGATCCACCAATCGCTAAGTCCGCTGTGGTCAAAAAGGGAGCGGGTCCAGTGTCCGGGGTTAATCGTGTCCATACTGCAAAGGTAGCGGGTGCGGCGAAGCCAGTTACTAGTTACCCGTAGCTAGTTGCTTGCCAATGGCTAAGGGTAAAAAAAACCGGCTCCGAGTGGAGCCGGTTCGCATGAAGCAGAGCGGAAGCATTTTGGACGAAGAAACCCATATCACCTAAGGGCTTCCGGTACTTCACGTTGGGGAATTAATCCTCTCGGAGCACCAGAGCGGGGTATTCGGTGTGGTAGGCTACGGAGCTGGACATGCGCGGACGGAAGGCGTCGCGCAGCCAGTGGTGCTTGCGGGCAACGACGATGATGCCCTGAGCTTTGGCGCGGCGGGCGGCCTCGTAAATGCCCGTTTCAACGTCTTGGGCTACAATAAGGTGACGCTCTAGTCCGGGAAAGTGCGCGTCGGCGAACTGAAGGAATTCCTGGGCAGGGGTGTCGCCGTGGGTTCCTTCTTCGACGTGGGCTACGGCCAGTTGGCCTCCGCTTTGCTTGATGAAGGAGTGGATCCACTGGAGGGCCTTGGGATTTCGGTCGTCGTGAAGGTCAGAGGCATAGAGCCATTTCACGGGCACGCCTTCGGGCCACGCGCTCCGAGACGGCACGATGAGTACCGGCTGCTTGGAGGCGTGAAGCACCGACACGGCGTTGCTTCCGAGAACGACTTCGGACCATCCGCTTGCCCCCTGACTGGCCATGACAACCATGGAGTCGGGGTGGTCTTGGGCGCGCTGGTGCAGCTCCTGGGCGAGTCCATTGTAGGCACAAAATCCCTCGCACTTCAGTTCATCGTCGCCGGTGAACTCCGTAAGCCACTCGGCCATGTCTTCTTCGCAGCGTTCCTTGATGGCCATCAAGAGGTTGTCGGTAAGCGCTTCGGAGCGGTAGGGCAATTGGTAGGTGTGAATAAAGTCAATCGGAGCATTCAGCGCGGTGGCGAGCTGCTTGGCAACCGGTAGGGCGGCCCGGCTATTGGCCGAAAAGTCAGTGGGAAACAGCACACGGTTCATACGCAGGGGGGTTCAAGGGTTGAGAGGTTGGAGTAAAATTCTGCAGTTAGTGGCTGAACGACAATGACTTTTGTCAGATTTACCGATCCAATGGTCTGCAAATTTTGGCCACGTGACCTTGGACCGGCCCGGGCAGCCAGGGTTCCGCTGCACGCAGCAAGAGCCAGAAGGCCATGACCGCCATGACGGCGCGCATGGCCACCGGGTGCAGCAGGCGCTTGCGAAGGGTGGGCCGTTCAGCCAGCCAGCTGAATCCCCAGAGGGGTAGGCTTGTGGCCGCGGCAAAGCCCAGCATGAACAAGGTGCTGCCTCCACTGCTGAAGCTCGCGCTGGCCGAGGCTGCGGCCCATACCGCAGGGCAGGGAAGTACGCCGTTGCCCAATCCAAGAAGGGCAGAACGCACCGGCCACGACCACTTGGCCGCGGCGGGCCACCAGGGACGGGCTGCGCTAAAATGGGCTGCGGTGGGGCAGCGCGGCTTCTGGGGCTTCAGTGCGCGCACGAGCAGGTAGGTTCCGGCGCCCGCCGCGAGCACCGCCGCGAGGGGCTGCCAAAGCTGCGCAAGTCCGACGATGAGAAAGCTGACCGCGAGGTAACCGAGCGCCCTAAAGCCGTGGTAGATCCACTGCTGGGCGGCAGGCTCTTTGCGGCGGTGCGCTTGCCAGGCTAAGGGTCCACACATGGCGAAGCAGTGGGGGGCTTGGCTGATCCCGAGCGCGCTGCCACTCAAGAGCGTCAACCAAATCATCGGGGTCCGTAGAATTGCGTTTTAACTACGTCGACCATTGTTCCGTTTACCCAAACTTCAATTTCAACGGGTGTTTTCGACCCTTTGACCGCCGTTTTCGGCAGGTACACGAGCATTGAGCCTTTGGCTAAGCCCCGCGTATCCATTTTAAACGTGTGTGCTCCGACCGTTTCTAAGCGTCCTTCTGTGGGGGCGCTTAAGCGCAGTTCAAGTTCGGCTGCGTCGGGCGTTTTGTTGATCACCTTGAAGGTGTAGACGTTCGAAAGCTCCGTTCCGCGGTCCTGGAATAAAATACCGGGTGCGCGCAATATGGTTGCTTCGACCGGAGATCGGAACAGCATTAGCGTGAACCACAGCAGGGTAACGACGCCGACAATCACGCCATAAGCCTTCATTCGGGGCGTGATCTTCCAGGGTTCGCGCGAGGCGACTTCGTTTTCAGAAGCATAGCGTATCAGCCCGGGCTCTTGGCCGGTTTGCTCCATCACGGAATCACAGACGTCGATGCACGCGGTGCAGCTGATGCACTCGAGTTGGGTTCCGTTGCGAATGTCAATGCCCGTAGGGCAAACCTGCACGCAGAGGCCACAGTCGACGCAGTCCCCTTTGCCCGCGGCAGCGCGGTCTTCGCCTTTGCGGAGTCGGCTGCGCAGTTCACCCCGAATGCGGTCGTAGGCGATGACTAGGGAATTGCGGTCGAGCAAGACGCCTTGAAGTCGTCCGTAGGGACAAACAATGAGGCAAACCTGCTCGCGAAACCACGAAAAAACAAAGAAGAATACGCCTGTGAAGATCCAAATACCGATAAAGCCGCTCAGGTGGCTTGCTGGCCCGTCGACCAGCAGCGTAACCCAGGCATCTGTGCCGATGAGGTACTGAAGAAAGGTGTTCGAAATCAGGAAGCTAATGGCCAAAAAGAGGCCGTTCTTGACGACGCGCTTGCTGATTTTTTCCCAGGTCCAGGGGCTGTTGCGCAACCGAATTTGGGCGTTGCGGTCTCCGTCGATCCAGTACTCAATTTGGCGGAACACATGCTCCATAAAAATGGTTTGGGGGCAAACCCAACCACAAAAGAGCCTGCCATAGGCCACGGTGAACAGGGCAATGGACAGCACGCCCAAGATCATGGTGAGCACCAGCAGGTGAAAGTCTTGGGGCCAAAAAACCTGGCCCAGCACGACAAATCGGCGGTTCAGCACGTCGAGCTGAACGAACGGCAGCCCGTTTACCCGAAGCCAGGGCATGACGAACAGCCAGGCAATCAACACATAGGCTGTGATCCGTCGCGGGTTCACAAATCGACCCTTCACGACGCGCTTGGGGTGGATGTAGCGGCGCTTGCCGTCGGCGTCGACGGTGAAAATGGCGTCGCGGAACTCTTCGGCCATGACCTAGCGCTTAATTCGCCGCCGGGGAAGGCGCAGTAGCGGCAGCATCCACCGCCGGGGCTGCAGCCGCTGCGGTATCGCTAGGGCTCCAACGTGTGCCCTGGGGCTCCTTGGGGGCCGCAGGCGTGGTACCCTGGAGCGAAAGCACGTAGCTCGCGACGTGCTGTATTTGAAGCGGGTTAAGCGTTTCTTGCCACGGAATCATGCCCTTGTCGAGCACGCCGTACTTAATTACGCCAAACACGTCGCCGATTCCGCCGCCGTGAATCCAGTAGGCGTCGGTGAAGTTGGGCCCCACCAGCCCGCCGCCGTCGTTGGCGTGGCAGGACGCGCAGTTTTCGGTAAAGATCTTTTTACCGGCCGCCAGAGCTGCCTCGTCGGTGAGTAGGGTAACCGAATTCTCGTCAATCGACATCGCGTTGGCGGCGAGGTATGCCTCCTTGACGGCTGCTTTCTGAGCCATTTCAGTCTTGAATTCGTCAACCTGGCGCGGACCCGACATCACGTGGAAGTACACGAGGTATCCGAGGCCCCACGCAATGGTGAAGTAGAAGCCCCAAACCCACCACGGCGGAAGCTTGTTGTCAAGCTCCTTGATGCCGTCGTAGTCGTGGTCGAGCATGATGTCGCGCTCGGATTCCACGGGTACGGACGCCCAAAGGGTCTTGTTTTCAGGGCTCCACGAGAACCACGACGACGAAGCCTCGGGCTTGGGCGCCTCGTTGATTCCGAGCTTGATTTTGAGCAAATTGATCGTTTGCATCACCGAGTAGGCGGTAAACAGCGCCAAGAGCAGGGTGATTATCGCAAACAAGTGGACGGGCTCAAAGACCCAGCGGAGCAGTTCATTGGCGGTCATGGTCGTCGGCAGAGGTTAAGTCGTTAGGTTCTAGCGGAAGGGCACTCCATCCTTCGACGTCGCTGCGGCGCAAGCGCATCGCGTACCAGGTTACGCCCAAAAAGAAGATGAGGAACACCATCAGCGCCGTGATCGGGTACCACGAGGCGCCCTGAACGTCGGCAAAAAACTTAAGAAAACGTCCCATGGCTTACTTCATTAATGCTTCGAGTTCTTCCTTCGGTGCCTTTTTGATGTCGGTACCGAGGCGCTGCAGGTAGGCGATAAGAGCCACAATCTCCTCGTTCGGTTCCACGGTGATCGTTGGGTCGGTATTCAAGTTGGCGGCAATCGCAGCAGCCTGAGCGTAGCGCAGTCGGTCTGCCTGGGCGATGTCTTCGTCGGAATACGGAACGCCAAGACCCTGAAGCACCTTCATTTTCGCGGCCGTTTGGGTCGTGTCTAGGGTTGCGTCGCGTCCGTCGATGCTGAACATCCAGGGGTAGCGGGGCATGATGGAGCCCGGAGACATGCTGGTCGGCTCGAGCATGTGGTTGTAGTGCCAGCTGTTTGGGTACTTGCCCCCTTCGCGGTGCAGGTCAGGTCCAGTGCGCTTTGAGCCCCACAAGAAGGGGTGGTCGTACACAAACTCTCCGCCAAGCGAAGGCTGCTTGTCGACGGGGTCGTAGCGCTGAACTTCTGACGCAAAAGGCCGAATCATCTGGCTGTGGCAGGCGTTGCAGGCCTCGCGAATGTAGAGGTCGCGTCCCTCGAGCTCCAGCGGCGTGTAGGGCTGTACCGTGCTGATTGTCGGGATGTTGCTCTTGACCATCAGGGTCGGAATAATCTCGATGATACCTCCGATGGCAACAACGACGGTCGACCAAATCACCATCTGTACGGGCTTGCGCTCGATCCAGCGGTGCCAGTGCTCGCCGTGGTGCTTGGTGTGGGCCTGGAGGGCCGGGGCCTGAGCCTCTTCGTTGGCAATGAGCTCGCCCTTGACGGCGGTCTTGAAGATGTTGGCAATCATCACGACGATGCCGGTGATGTACAGGGTTCCGCCCAGCGCACGCAGTGCGTACATCGGAATAATTTGGGTAACCGTCTCGAGGAAGTTGCCGTACACCAGCGTGCCGTCGGCGGCAAACTCCTTCCACATCAGGCTTTGGGTAAACCCGGCTACGTACATCGGTAGGGCCCAGAAAATCAGGCCGGTGGTTCCGAGCCAGAAGTGCCAGTTGGCCATTTTTTCAGAGAACGAGCCGTTTTTCCACATGCGCGGAATCAGCCAGTAAATCATGCCGAAGGTGAGGAAACCGTTCCAGCCAAGGGTTCCAACGTGCACGTGGGCCGGAATCCAGTCTGTGTAGTGGGCGATGCCATTGAGCCATTTCGTCGAAAGCAGTGGACCCTCAAACGTCGCCATACCGTAGGCCGAAATTCCGACCACAAAAAACTTGAGCACGGCGGAGTCGCGCACGCGGTCCCAGGCGCCGCGCAAGGTCAACAGGCCGTTAATCATGCCGCCCCACGACGGCGCGATGAGCATGATGGAGAACACGGTTCCGAGGTTCTGGGCCCAGTCCGGCAAAGCGGTGTACAAAAGGTGGTGCGGACCCGCCCAGATGTAGATGAATATCAGCGCCCAGAAGTGAATGATGGACAGTCGATAGGAGTACACCGGACGCTCTGCGGCGCGCGGCAAGAAGTAGTACATCATGCCCAGGAACGGCGTGGTCAAGAAGAACGCCACCGCGTTGTGGCCGTACCACCACTGAACCAAGGCGTCTTGCACGCCGGCGTACACGCTGTAGGACTTCAGTGCGCTGACGGGAATGGCCAAGCTATTGAAAATGTGAAGCACGGCTACCGTAACAAACGTGGCGATGTAGAACCAGATGGCGACGTACAGGTGGCGTTCGCGGCGCTTGAGGATGGTCCAAATCATGTTCACCCCAAAGACAACCCACACAAGGGCGATCAAGATGTCAATGGGCCACTCGAGTTCTGCGTATTCCTTAGACGACGTAATGCCCAAGGGAAGCGTGATCACGGCCGAAACGATCACGAGCTGCCAGCCCCAAAAGTGAATTTTGGATAGCAGGTCGCTGGCCATGCGCGTTTTAAGCAAGCGCTGAAGCGAATAATAGACCCCCGTGAAAATGGCGTTGCCCGCGAAGGCAAAAATGGCGCCGTTGGTGTGGAGCGCGCGCAGGCGGCCAAACGTCAACCACGATGTGTCGGCGTTAAGCACCGGAAAAACCAACTGCAGCGCAATGGTTAAACCGACAAGAAGGCCAATGAGGCCCCAAAAAACCGTCGCCAGCAAGAAGTTGCGGGTGGTGCGGTTGTCGTAGTAGAACGTGTCCAAAGCGTGGCTCATACGTGCTTGGGGGATTTGATGGAAGAAGAATCGGGCGAATCGGTGGTGCCGTCGTCAAGGGCCCGCACCGCGGGAGAGGTGGTATCGTCGTACTGACCTGCCGACACCGACCTCAGAAAGCCGAGCAGGAACAGGCCTGCCAGCAAAAGGCTCACGGGAATCATTAGGTAGAACGCGCTCATTCGTCAGGTATATGGGTACGGGGTCAAAATTCCTAAGGCCGCACACGGCGAACTATGACAATTGTCAGTTTGCGGTATGTTGACTTCGGAATCAGGCACTTCTAGGGGTTTGCGCCAAAAATCCGGTTGCCGGCGCGCTGCGTGAGCCAAAACGACAAGCCCACGACACTCAAGCTGCTCACCGGCATCAAAATGGCCGAGGTCAGCGGGGTCAGCAGCCCCTGGACCGCAAAACTCAGCCCAACCACGTTGTACACCAGGCTGAGGCCGATGTTCCAGCGCACAGCGGTCATTCCGGCCCGCGCCATATCTCGGAACTGCTTCAGCCGAGCCAATTCGGTGCCCTGCAGCAAGATGTCGCAGGCGGGGGCGAAGTGCAGGGCATCTTCGGCAATCGAAATTCCCACGTCGCTTTGGGCCAAGGCACCCGCGTCGTTGAGTCCATCGCCGACCATGGCCACGGTTTTTCCTTCGTGCTGGCGGTGCTGCACAAACTGCAGCTTGTCGTGCGGACGCTGCCTGAAGCGAAGCTCGGTCCCCTCGGGCAGTAGTGCCTCTAATTGGTTGCGTTCGCGGTCTTCGTCGCCGGTGAGCAGGGCCATTCCGTCGGGGCGCAGGCCGCCAAGCCCCGAAGCCAAACCCTCGCGGAACACCGAAACGGGCTGCAGCCAACCCTCGGCAAACTGGCCGTCGGCGTACCGAATGCGCCACGAAACGCCCCGGGGAACCTCGTGGCGGGCCGCCTCCGTGAATCCGGCTGAACCCAGCCGCACTCGGGCACCCTTCCAGTCTGCTTCAAGACCTTGGCCGAGGACCTCGCGAACCTCGAGGTCGGCCTCCTCAGGCACCTCAGCCCAGTGGCCACTGAGCGACCGGCTCACCGGGTGGGCGGACTGGCGCACCATGGACGCCAGCACGCTGCGCAGTTCCGTGGGAATCGGGGTGGACTCCGTCCAGGTCTGCTTGCTGGGCTCTGTCAGCGTGCCGGTTTTATCAAGTACCCAAAAATCCACCTTGGCAAGTCGCTCGAGGCTGTCGGTTGACTTGACAAAAGCGCCGTGCTTGCCCATGATGCGGATGCTGTGGCCCAAACTGAACGGTATGGCCAGGGCGAGCGCACAGGGACACGCCACAATGAGCACCGACGTCACAATCCAAACGACTTGGCTCGGGTCGTGCCAGGCCCAAAATGCGGCGGCACCCAGCGCGACCAGGAGAATCCGCCCGGTAAACATGTGCCCGAGTCGGTCGATCCACCGGGCCACTTTGGGCTTGGCAATTCCGTGCTCCGTGGACCAAAGTGAGGTCAAGTAACTCTGGTCCAGTCGCTTGGCAACCCGAACAACGAGGGCGCCACCTACGTTTTTCGCGCCGGCTGCCACCGCATCACCTGCGGAAACGGGGATGGGCTCGGCCTCGCCGGTAATAAAGGACTGGTCAATTTTACTGCTTCCCGACTCCACGTGGCCGTCGACCGGAATCAGTTCGCCGTGGCGAATGCGCAGCAAATCCCCGACGTGAACTTCAGTCAGCGCGACGTAGACCTCCTCGCCGCCCGAAATCCGCAGTGCCGAAAACGGAAAAAAGCTCTGGTAGTCGCGGTCGAAGTTGAGGTGGGAGTACGCAGACGTCTGAAACCATCGGCCCACCAGCAAGAAAAAAACCAGCCCGGCCAGCGAATCAAAGTAGCCGGCACCGTGTCCGCTGAGCATTTCGTACCAACTCTGCACCGTGAGCGCGACTATTCCCAGCGCGATTGGTACGTCCATGTTGGTGGTGCGCGCCTTGAGTGCGGCCCACGCCGACTTAAAATAGGTCTGCGCGCTGAAAAGGACCAGCGGAACAGAAAGCGCCCCCGTGATGTAGCGCATCAGGGCGGCCAGACCCGACTCCGCCTCGAGCCCCATGTACTCCGGGAAGGCAAAAAGCATGGTGTTGCCAAAGACGAACCCCGCTACACCCAATTCGAGGGTGGCTCGGCGGTCCCGCAGGGGCGCCGCGGTCTCTTGGGCCGAGGCCAGCGACAAGTCGGGCGGGTAGCCCATGAATTCCAGGCGTTCCGCGAGTTTAGATAAGCTGGTTTCGAGCGGATTAAACCGAAGCTGCGCTTTTTTTTGGCTGAATTCGACCCGAACGTCAAGGAGTCCGGGCTCCACCGACGGCCAGGTTTCGACCGCCTTAACGCACGAAGCGCAGTGCATCGTGGGCAGGTGCAACTGCACCACCGTCATTTTTTCGGACTGGTGCTTGTACAGATGGGCATACAAAGCCGCGTCGTCCAGCGCGGCATAGGTGGTGGGTTCCATAATGGGGTAAAATTCTGCTCTTGACCATTCATGAAATGATGATAAATGTCACATTTCAGGTCAGCGTGAAACGCTACCTTTAGTAAGATAGAAACCCTAAACCCTATCGCCATGGAATCGCTTTGTGCTACCTGTCCCACTCGGGAAAAAACCGCGTTTCGCCTTCTTGACGGCAAGCAAGTCGAGACCCTTTGTGCCTTCAAGCGCCATGGCCATATTAAGAAGGGCGAAGAGCTCTTTATGGAGGGCCAAAACGTGCGCGGAATTTACTGCGTGCAAAATGGCCACTTTAAGTTGACACGCCATAGCCAGTCGGGTCGAGAGACGATAGTGCGCTTCGCGTCTCCGGGCGATTTTATTGGATACCGTGCACTCTTGGCCAATGAGCCAATCAGCCTTTCTGCCGTCGCCATTCAAGATGCACACGCGTGCTTTGTTCCGGCCGACGTGCTGCTCAACTTTCTTGAGGGCAATGGGCCTTTTTCGCTCGAACTCTTGCGCGCAACCTGCCACGAACTTTCGGAGGCAAATCAGCTCTTGGCCTCGCTCGCCCAAAAGACCGTCAAGCAACGCCTAGCCGAGGTATTTCTCATGCTCCGCGCGAAATTCAACGAAGACGCACAAGGCTGCATCGACATCGACCTCAAGCGTTCCGAAATGGCCGACCTTGTGGGAACGGCGACCGAGTCGCTGATTCGACTGCTTGCGCAGTTCGAGCGAGATCAGTTGATTTCGCGGCAGGGCAAGCGCTTTAAAATCACCCAACCCAAAAAACTCGCTCAGCTCGCTGAGCTCGTGGACTAGCAACTAGTTACGAGCAACGAGTTATTGGCTGATCGTCACGTCTGCGGTGCGAATCGCACTCGCGTAGAAGTAGCCCAGGGCGTAGTCGTTTTCGTCACCTTCTCGGTAAATATTGCCCACAATGGGCGCGGGCGGAGGGTCAAAAAGGCCCCCCACTTGAAGCGTTTGCTCGCGAAGCAGGTTGAGGTAGCTGTAGAGCCCCATGCTGATGCTGCCCAGCTCAATTTTGTAGTGCACGCCCACGGAGTCCGGACCCGCAATCTGAATGGGCGGAATGGACGGCGGCGTCGGGAACACAAAACCGTCGTTGAAGTCGTCGTTAAAGACCGTTAAATCAAAAGTTTGGTTCTGGAGCGTGTCGTTGCGGAAAATGCGCACGCGGTAGTGGTCGCCTTTTCCCGCAGCCTCCGACCAGTGCAGGAACACGTAGCGGCCCTCCTGCTGAAAGGGCGCGCGCGGCAGGTACTGCGAATAAATGGAATCGGCGTCGTTGCAGCGGTTGAGCGCCTCGCTGGCCGAAACCCAGGTTCCGCTCGGATACCCGCTGCGTTCAGGGACCGTCACCGCGACGCGGTAGGTTCGGCCAACTTCGCCCTGAAAAGCAGAGGTATAGCGGCCGTTGGCCACGTGAGCAAGGGTGTCCACCGCCACGCCGTTTTCAAAAACCACCACCAGTGCGTCGGTGACCGGCTCGTTGGGGCTGGTGGTGAGGTAGGGAACACTCCACTTCACGTCGACCCGAGCGGAATCGCGGTCGGTCACGCGGCCATTGACGATCAAGCGCGTTTCGCCCTCGGGCAATTCTACGTCAATAATATCTTGGCACGAGGCTAGGGCCATTGCCGCCGCGGCGGTCCAAATAAGGGTACTACGGGCCATCAGAACGAAAAATTGTAGGTAAAGAAGGGAACGGCCGAACCAAAAATGCTCAGGCGGTAGGCGTACACGTTGGTCGGCTTTTCAAAGTCCGCCCTAAAAAAGATGCTGTAGGGGTTGCGCCGTCCGTAGGCGTTGTAGACACCGAAATTCCAGCTTGCCCGCTTGCCCACGCTGCGGTTGATCGACAGGTCCAGACGGTGGGTAGCCGGGGTGCGCGCGCCGTTGCGGTTCGAGTATACCGGGTAGTAAATCCCTTCGAATTCGCCCCGCGCGTCGGGGTAGGTAATTGGGCGCCCCGATTGGTAAATCCAGGTTCCGCCAAAATCCCATTTTTTTGAAAGCGAATAGGTGAATACAACGCTCAGGTCGTGCAGCTTATCCCAGTTGGCGGGGTACCAGTCGCCGTTGTTGATGCGCGTCGTGCGGGTGGGGCCCTCCACAAGGCGTTCGGTGCGGCTCAGCGTGTAGCCGATCCAGCCGGTGAGTTTGCCGACCTTTTTCTCTAGCAGCAGCTCGGTCCCGTAGGCCCGTCCGCGCCCCGTGAGCAGCTCGGTTTCAATGTCGTCGGTGAACACGAGGTCGGCACCGTCGCGGTAGTCTACGAGGTTCGAAAAACGCTTAGCGTAGGCCTCCCAGGTCAGGCGAATCCCGTTGTCCTCGCGAAAATTCCGCACCACGCCAAGCGCAACCTGATCTACCGTCGCCGGGTCGATAAACGGCCCCGACGGACGCCAAACGTTGACCGGAGTCGCCGTAGTGTTGTTGGAAATCAGGTGGATATACTGCCGCGACCGGTTGTAGCTCGCCTTGAACGCCGACTTGGCACTCAGCTCGTAGTTCAGCGCAACCCGGGGTTCCAGCCCCTGCAGCCCACTAAAGGCCTTCACTACCTGTCCGGGCCCATAAAACGAACTGTCGACGATGCTGGTTGCGCTGGGGTAGCGCGGGTCAGCGTAGGTAAACACTCGGCGCGTTCCGAGGTTGGCAAAGCCGCTGTAGCGAAGGCCCAGCGTCGCACTCAGTCGCTCGGTGACCTTCACGTCGTCGCTGACGTACAGCGACGGCTCGGTGGCGTACTCCTTGCGCAGCGAGATATCAAACGCCCCGGTGATTTTGCCCGGAGAAAACGTGTAGTAGGTGTTTTGAATACCCCAGTCCAGCTTGTGGCGGTTCGACGCGTAGTAGGTCCAGCCCAAATTCGTCACCGTGTTCTGGATGCGCGAATCGAGCTTGAACGAGGGCACCGCGTCTTCGGGCGTGCCCAGCGAATACGTGTAGTCTGAATACACCGCGGTCGCGTTGAAAAACAACTTGGCGTTGATGGAGCGGTTCCAGCGAAGCGTCGACGTCCAGTTTCCCCAGCCAAAGTCAAAAAGATCCTGAGCCCCGAACTGGTCCCGCCCAAAGTACATGCTCGCGAACACCCGGTCCTTCTCGCTCAGCCGCGCGTTGACCTTGGCATTGACGTCATAAAAATAAATGGTCGTATTCTGCAGCTCGAGGTTGCCCGTGTACGGCAAAAACAGGTCGAAATACGACCGTCGGCCGCTCACCATGAAGCTCGCCTTTCGGTTCACAAGCGGACCCTCCACCGTCAACCGGCTGCTGAGCAACCCGATACCCCCTTGGGCTGCGTAGCGCTCGCTGTTCCCTTCCTTCTGGCGCACGTCCAGCACACTTGAAAGGCGACCGCCGTAGTTGGCCGGCATTCCGCCCTTGTACAGCGTGACGTCGCGCACCGCGTCGGCGTTGAAAATGCTAAAAAATCCAAAAAGGTGCGACGACGAATACACCGGAGCCTCGTCCAGCAAAATCAGGTTTTGGTCGGCGTTCCCGCCGCGAACATTGAAGCCGCTGGACGCCTCGCCCACCGTGCTCACGCCGGGCAGCAGCGTCAGGGTCCGCACGATATCGGTCTCGCCAAGCAGCTGCGGAATCTTCTTTATCTCCTTGGCCGTAAGGCTACTGACCGACATTTCGGTGGTCTTCACGTTGTTGTCAAGCTTTTGGCTCTGAACGGCGACCTCGCCGAGTTCAAATGCCACTTCGTTCAGGCGAACACTCAGTTTTACGGCCTCCTTACCCGCTTTAACCGCTTGGCTGAAGGTTGCGTAGCCCAGAAGCTGCACCTTGACCGTCCCTGCTTCGGCGGGCACGCTCAGGCTGAACATTCCATAGGTATTGGTCGCAATGCTCGTTTTTTTCGACGCGGACTCCCACGCAACCACCACGCCGGGCAGGGCCTCGCCGTTGGCTCCGTCGACCACGGTCCCCGTGATGCTCCTGTTTTGCCCAAAAACTGCGGCGGGGAAGAAGGCGAGAATCCCCAAAATGCGTGCACTAAACTTCATTGACATACAGCGCCTTGGTGCGCCGCTCCTTGTGGTCAAACACTGTGCCGAGCCAAAGGTTCCGCCAAAATGACAAAAAGCCCGGCCATGCCCACGCAGCGGCACGAATTGTGTACTTTCGGGAACATGCTCGCACTACTGCGCATTCCCTTTATGAAACGCAACTTAAAATACACCATTCCCGCGCTGCTGTTGGTCGCGGGGGCTGCCTTCGGATTTCGCCACATGCAGCAAGGCGACCCCGAAAAGGAGTCCCTCGTCATGCGATTGGTTGCCGAAGCGCTTCAGGGCGTGCACTACCAGCCGCGCGAAATCAACGATGCGTTCAGCGAAGACGCCTTCAAGGCCTACCTCGACGCGCTTGACGGAGAAAAGCGGTTTTTCTACCAGTCGGACTACGATCGCCTTGCGAAGCACCGCCTTAAACTCGACGACTACTTTCAGTCGGGCGACTTGGCCTTTTTTGACGAAAGTTCCGCGCTGTGGAACCGCCGTCGCGACGAAGCGCGCCGCCGCTACACCCGCCTTTTAGCGAAGCCACTGGACTACGGCACCGCGCGCAGCCTTGAAACCGACGCCAAAAAGCGAGCCTTCCCCAAGGATTCGGCCGCCATGGATGCGTTTTGGGCCGACTACCTCGCCTCGCGGGTACTCGACCGCCTGTACGACCGCGCCTACGAGAAGAAAGACAGCGTGAATAAGGCATTCTTGCCCGGACACCCTGAGTTTGCAGCCAACGAAGCCGAGGCACGGACGAAGGAACGCGAGATCCACGACGAGTGGTTCGACGGCCTTGAATCCATGGAGCGGGCCGACGACTTTGGCATCTACGTGAACGCTTTTGCGGCCGCGTTTGATCCCCACAGCCAGTACTTTCCGCCCCAGCAGCAAGAGGCCTTTGAAATTGAAATGACCGGACAGCTCGAGGGCATTGGCGCCCAGCTCCAGCAAGACGGCGAATACGTAACCATTGCGAGCATCGTCACCGGCAGCGCGTGCTGGCGCCAGGGCGAACTAGAAGTGGGCGACAAGCTGCTCAAAGTGGGCCAGGGCGACGCCCAGCCCGAAGACGTCGTGGGAATGCGCGTCAACAAAGTCGTGACCAAAGTCCGCGGAAAAAAGGGAACCGAGGTTCGCCTAACGGTTCGCAAGAAGGACGGAACCGAGAAGGTGATTCCCATCGTGCGCGACATTGTCGAAATGGAAGCCACGTTTGCCCGCAGCGCCCTGCTCGGCGACGGCATCGGCTACATTCGCCTGCCCAAGTTTTACGTCGACTTTTTTGACGAAAGCAACCGCGACTGCTCCGAAGACGTACGCGCTGAGCTCCGTGCCCTCAAGGCCGCGGGTGCGCGCGGAATCATTTTTGACCTGCGCGGCAACGGCGGCGGCTCCCTGCCGGCGGCCGTGGGCATTGCCGGGCATTTTATCGACCAAGGCCCCGTAGTTCAGGTGAAGACCCAAGGCCAGCGCGTGCGCTCCTACGACGACCCTAAACCCGGCGTGGAGTGGGACGGGCCCCTGGTGGTCCTTGTTGACGAGTCCACTGCCTCCGCATCAGAAATTGTGGCGGCGGCCCTGCAGGATTATGGCCGTGCCGTGATCGTGGGTACCAAGCAAACGTTTGGAAAGGGAACGGTGCAAAACATGCTCGATTTTGACCGCGCAGCCGGCCCATTCTACACCAAGCACCAGCCCCTTGGCGCCTTTAAACTCACCATTCAGAAGTACTACCGCGTCAACGGAGGCACCACCCAGCTCGACGGGGTGCGTAGCGACGTAGTCATCCCCGACGCATACCAGCATGTGCCCTACGGCGAGCGCGAACTGGACTTTGCCCTTGCCTCAGACCGCATCGCGCCAGCGGCCTTCCAGCCGGTGAAGCCGTCGCCAAAACATGCATCAGCCGTTGCCGCTGCCCAAGCCCGCGTGAACGCCAACCCTGATTTCAAATTGGTCAACGACTACGCTGACTTCCTTCGTGAAGAGCAAGCGCGCACCGGGCTTCCGCTCAAGTGGGAGCAGTTTATTGCGGACCGCCAAGCCGACGAGGTCGCCCTCAAGCGCTTTGACCGCGACGCCAACCGCAGCGACACCACCACCGCCAAAATGATCACGCCCGGCAAGCCCGAAAAGGCCGAAGAGGACCGCCGCTGGCTTCGCGCCGTGCGCCGCGACCCGACGATCGTGGAGTCCATGCGCCTGCTTACCGACCTGCAATGAACACCCTCCTCGCTCTTTGGCGCCACCCGCTGGGTCGCATCGGGGCGCTGGTACTAGGGCTTTGGGTTCTTCTGGCGATCTTTGCCTACTACCTGAGTGCAGACCCCACCCCCTGGGCCAACGAAATGAACTTGGCCGAGCGCGCCAAACCGCTGGGCTACACGGCCACCGACGGCACGACCCACTGGCTCGGCACCGACCGCTACGGCCGCGACGTCACGGGCCGCCTGCTCTTGGGTTCCAGGGTCTCCTTGTCGGTGGGATTCATCGCCGTGGGCATCGCCATGCTCGTCGGTATCCCCATTGGGGCCTGGGCCGGCTACTACGGTGGCCGCGTCGACGCTGCCCTTTCTGCGCTGATTCAAATCTTTTGGAGCATTCCCTCGCTGCTCATGGTCATGGCCCTGAGCTTCGTGCTCGGCAAGGGATTTTGGCAAGTCTTCGTGGCCGTCGGACTCACCTCTTGGGTCGAGGTTGCCCGACTTGTGCGCGGTCAAGTCATTGCCTGGAAGCCGGCCGAATTCGTGCAGGCAGCGCGCGTCCTCGGCTACCCCGACCGCCGAATCCTATGGAAGCACATTATGCCCCAATCGGTCGCGCCGCTGATAGTCTTGGCGGCCAGCCAGTTTGCCAGTGCCATTCTGCTCGAATCGGGGCTTTCCTTTCTCGGACTCGGCGCCCAGCCGCCTATGCCTTCCTGGGGCGGCATGATTCGCGACCACTACGCCTACCTACTTACTGGGCAGGCCCATCTTGCCCTTGTTCCGGGCGCAGCCTTGGCTACGCTTGTCTTGGCCTTTCAGGTGCTCGGAACGGCACTCCGCGACGTGCTCGACGTGCGCAGGTAGCCAGGCACAAGGAACTAGGTATTAGCCACTTGAAGCAGAAAAGGACGACCCTACCGAGTCGTCCTTCCTTAATTCCGAGCGTTTATCAGGATCAGAACGGCAAATCGTCGTCGTCGCTTGAGCTATCAAAACCAGGAGCCTGCTGCTGGGCTGCACGCGCAATCGGGTCGCCGCCACCGAAGTTGCCTCCTTGGTTGCGGTTGCCGCCGCGATCTCCACCGCGATCTCCGCCGCGATCTCCACCATAGTTGCTGCGGTCTCCACCACGGTCGCCTCGTGGGGCGGGTGCAGACTCGCTTCCGTCCCACGGTGCAATACGCCATCCTTGAATGCTAACAAAATAGCGGGTTTCGCCGTCGCGGTTGGTCCACTCGCGTCCGCGAATGTTGATTGACACCGTTACCTTGTCGCCCTCGCGGTAGCGCGAGGGAATGTCGGCGCGGTCTTGCGTAAACTCACACAGAATTACCTGGGGGTAGTTTTCGTCGGTCTCGATCACGACTTCGCGCTTGCGAAACGTGGGGCTAACCTGTTGGGTATCGAAGAGTTTTTTAATGGTTCCGGTAAGTTCCATGGAGAAATCAAAAATTAAAAAAGAGGGGATTGTTATTCTTCGTCAGAGCTGTGGGTGTTGAGGCGGTCCACCAACAAGGTCTTCCATGCTTTGCGCACTTTTCCCTTGTCAAGCTGCTCCTTGGCGTACTGGTGAAGGGCCTCGCGGCGCTCGATGGGGTCGGCATACTGCCTAAAGATAGTTTGCATCTGGTGATGCTGCATAAACTCCTCAACATCAGTTTGAAGGGGCAGCATTTCCACGTTGCCAAGCTTGCCCAAATCGTTGCCAGTTAGCACGGTAGACATTCGCACACTGCGCGGAAGGGCATCAACCCCAATACCACGTGTGGCAATGGGTTTTTCGACTTCAAATAAAGCGTCGCCCTGGGCGCGCACATACCAATCTCCGCCCAAACGACCGACCAAATCGAGCCGGTCTTGGTCAAGTCGGCCATCTTCGTCGAGCACCCGGTCGTCCAGGTGAATGGCCACGACCTCACAAATGACCAAATTGCCGGCTCCTGGTCCGTCGCCCAGTGCCACTACGTCGTTTACCTGGCATTCGAGGGCCACGGGGGCTTCAGCTACCCGGGGTGGAGCAACATGGGTGCTCGCTACTGCCGTAAACCCGGCTTTGACAAACTCGTTCACGCCGCGGGCGTACTCGGTGCTTGATAGACTGGTTTGCTCAACCATCGAATGACTCACGGCATGAATTACTACCTCAGGGACTTGCAGCACATTATTCAGCGTGTCCTTCGTGCTGTTGTCGCGCACTCGGCGGGCGGGCGAAAACACCAAAATGGGCGGATTAGAACTGAACAGGTTAAAGAAGCTGAAGGGCGAAAGGTTGACGTTGCCGTCGCGGTCTACGCTTGAAACCAACGCGATGGGGCGTGGACCAACCGCGAACTGAAGGGTACGCTGGAGGTCTGAAATGCTCAGATCGCTTGGGGTCAAGGTTTGGACTGCCATAGAATAACAAAGGTACCGCGTTTGCCCGACTCCGCGCGGAATGTGAATAAAATGTCAGCACGCAGTTTGCCCTTAAAACCTCCTATCTTTGCACCACCTAAGAGCGGATGTGGCGAAACTGGTAGACGCACTAGACTTAGGATCTAGCGCCGTGAGGCGTGGGGGTTCGATTCCCTTCATCCGCACTAAAAAAAAAGCCCGACCGCGAGGTCGGGCTTTT
>JACCDS011002041.1_pt1 | contig 29342 bp, 28 predicted proteins | sample 7446441 | NCBI WGS metagenome assembly JACCDS01 (sample SAMN15323445, study PRJNA562643) | freshwater metagenome | isolation source: river surface water | place: USA:Blue River Watershed | collected 2017-08-17 | reverse complement strand
GCTACGAGGTGCCGTGGCGTCGCGCCTGCGGGGCCTACGCGGCGCTCACATGGGGGATCGGGCTGGTCTACTTCCTGAGCGTCGGCATTGCCGGCATGCTTCCCCGACAACTAGCCTTGCCCTTGGCGATATTCTGTTCGCCGACGAGCGTGCTGCGCCTCGGCCAGGCCTTGCACCTGCTGGTACTGCGCGCCTCGTTATGGGGCCGCAGCATAGAAATCACCAACCCCGTGATCCTGGCCGAGCACTGCGCAGATCCGTACCAAGTTTTCCTGGGCTTTGGCTTCGAATGGCGCCCCGTACATTCCCAGCGGCTCTACGAACTGGCCAAGATCGACTATCGGGAGTTCGCGCTGTCGCCTCGCATCCTGCGTTACCTGGGATACGAAAGCTCGCCCCAGACCGACGACGAGATCGGCTTGCCCTATATCCATGGCGTCGAGCCCCGGGAGAAGGCGCTCTTTCGCCCCCTGCAAAACTTCGAAGGCGGCACCTTGCTGGTGGGCACCACGCAAGCCGGCAAGGGCGTCGCCCTGGGCAACCTGATCACCCAGGCCGTCCGCCGGGGTGACGTGGTCATCGTGATCGACCCGAAAAACAGCCGGCGTCTGAAGCGCGTCGTCGAACGGGCCTGCGCCGATTACCGGGAAACCGACACCTTTCTCGAGTTCCACCCGGCGTTTCCCGAGAAAGGCGTGCGCCTCGACTTCACCTTCAACTGGCAGAAACCCACCGAGATCGCCTCGCGCATCCAGTCCATCATGCCGGCCGATACCGCCGGCGCCTTCACGGCTTTCGGCTGGGACGCCGTAAACGTCGTCGTGCAAGGACTGGTCGACCTCGAAGAGCGGCCCAATCTCATGAAACTCACCCAGTACATCGAGGGCGGGATCGAACCCATCCTGGAGGAATCGCTGCGCCGCTACTACGAGCGCATGCTGGGCAAGGGCTGGCGCGATCTGCCCGAGATGAAGAAACTCCTCCAGGAAGCGCAACGTGGCAACCTAAAGAAGCCCACCGAGACCGCCAGCGCCGACCTGATGGCGTTCGTCGTCTACTACGAACGCCATCTTCCCCAGAATCAGCGCCAAAAGACCTTGGATGCGCAGATACGCACGTTCCGGCACAACCGCGAGCACTACCAGAAAATCACGGCCAACCTGCTCCCCATCCTCTCCATGCTCACCTCCGGCGACCTGGGAAAGAGCCTCTCGCCGGACCCTTTCGACACGAATGATCTACGGCCCATCATGAACTTCGAGAAGATCGAAAGGGCGGGCCACGTGCTCTACATGTGCCTGGACGCCCTCCCCGACCCTTCGGTCGCGTCCGCCATCGGGGCATTGGCCCTCGCCGATCAGGCCGCCCGGGCCGGCATGCGCTACAACCTCGGTGCCTACCGGCGCATCTCGCTGTTCGTGGATGAAGTCAGCAACGTGATCAACCAGCCATTGATCGAGATTCTGAACAAGGGTGCAGAAAGCGGGATCTTCACGACCTGCGCGATGCAAACCCTGGCCGACTTGGCCAAACGACTGGGCAGCGAGGATGCAGCGCGCATGGCGCTGGGCAATCTCAACAACCTGATTGCGCTGCGCACCAAGGACCGGCCGACCCAGGATTTCGTGGTCGAGACCTTCGGCAAAACAGCAATCCACTCGATGCGTGTTGGCCTGAGCGACGGCGCCGATACTCACCTGGGCGACTTTTCCGCCGGATATTCCACACAACTTACCGAAAGCTTTGAAGAGATGGTCCCGGCCGAGGTTCTCGGTAAACTGCCAAATCTTCAGTACTTCGCTTCGGTCTCGGGCGGCCGCATCATCAAGGGACGTTTCCAGATCATCGATCCGGATTCGCCCAAAAACGAGCATATCCTGAAGGCCGCCGCATGATCCGCGCAACCGCCGTTGTCTCGCTCACGCTCCTGCTCGCTCTGGTTCTCTACCTGCCATCGACGCACCAGCCATCGGACTTCATCGCCCACATGCGCAAAGAGCATGCCGCTGCCATCGGGTTCTGGGGTGAGGATGCCGCACTGCGCATGCTCAATCGTGCCGTGCACATGCAGGATGCGGCAACCGAGGTGACGCCCATCCCGAGCCTGCGCGACGCGCCTCGCAATACCGGTGTCAATGGTGTGGTCGCCAAGGAGATGGGGGCCGTCAATCAGCGCTTCTTCAACAATCCCTACTTCCGCTCAGTGGATGCCCTGCTGCTGCTCGCAAGCTATCGGCTCTCCACGCTGCTCGAGTGGTTGCCCTGGCTGACTCCCTTCATTCTCACCTGTCTGGGAGACGGCGGTGCCATCCGCCTCGTGAAGTCGAAGGAATTCCGCCAGCACAATCCGGAACTCTTCGCACTGTACGCAAGTATTGGGGTCATCGTCCTCTGTTCGACGATTGTCACATTGGTGTTTCCGATCACATTACATTCGTTATTGTTGCCCACCGTTCCACCGATTTTCAGCTGGCTGAGCGGTCTTGCATTTGCAAGCTTTCATCGACTTCGCTAATTTGGCCTGTAGCGTAATATTAAAATTAGAGTTTCAAGCACGACGCAACCTAACGTTCAAGACCTCGGCCGCTCGGCGAGCAGACATTGCTGTGACAAGGTGGCTTCCCTGGTCGCCGCTAATTATTTCTCCCCTGCAATGAATAGCCGCTGCACGTCCGTCTGCCGTTAGCCACAGCATACCGCTATCTCCGTGGACCATACCCGGTCCGCCGACCTGCAGGACAACATCGCTGTAGTCATCGATACCGAACTGATCGATGCCAATGACTTGGGCCATACGCTTTCCTCCAACCATGCCCCCAGAAGTCATGGTACTGACACCAACCAATTGTTGATGAGCCAATCCATCCAGATCGACTGTGGCAAGGGGTGACGAGGCCTGTGCCCGGGCAAGCAACGAATCATCGTCGAGACTAAACAAGCCACAATCGATATATCCACGGGAATTGCAAATCATTTTCCCACCAGAAGCAAAGACCACTTGCCCGGTAGATCCTGCAGGTATGAATTGCCCAGAAGCATTGTCTTGCATATAAATTTCCGCACTTGAGTATGGCTTTTGGTCTGTACCCAACATGCAATGACCGCAACTCATCCCCCATAACCCAAAATTTGACTCAGCAAATACGGTCAAAGTCCCTTGAGTATAGCCATCTCGAATGAAACGTCCTTGCTGCAAGCCATGCAATTCCATTCGAGGCCATTCAAGAACATCTGTGGGAATCCATTTTCCCGCGACAGAAAGACGCGAAGGTATTCGGTTTCGCGGAGACAATTGATTCAGTTCTATCTTTTCTCGGACGAGATAGGTCAGGCACAAACGAGGCAATACCTTCCCGCGCCTGACCTTTACACCGATCATCGAACCAACGATATCGCAACGACTGCCGATCCGATCATCCGCTTCGGCACGGCTGGCCCGCAACGCTCGGGAGGTGCGTCGCGCCGTAGGGCGATCGATACGATCCATCACTGAACCCGCCGCAACGACATCCCGGTTGGCGCGGACAAGATTTCATATAGTTCGAAATCCGTCTCGTTCGAAGGTTCTTCTTGGGTAATCTTGCCCACGATCCCCGCCAGTTTCGGCTTCCAATCCGCAATCCGCTGAAGAGCTGTTGTGCGCGCACTTGGCGCTACTGGAGGCTCAGGCAATTCGGCGAATTGCTTTGCCAATGCGATCAACTGCTCTCCAAGACCAGGAAGCAATCCCGCCTTTTCGGGCTTATCTACCGCCTCCACAATATTTACCAGTACGTCACGAACCTTATTCACGACATCCTTCTCGGACTTGTCGAGTTTGCCGATATCCGAAGAAGCTTGCGGGCCCGACATGTCTTGCAACAAGCTTTTGATGCTCTTCAACGCATCAGCATCGGGGATTTTCACGGCTTGAGTGGTAGAAACCGCGCCACGCTTTATCACATCCGCCTCTGCAAGTGTCTTTGCTGCAGTGGCCCTGGAAGTCAGCAAGCCACTGACCGCTTCCAGCAACTCGGGGATTTTTGTATCCGTCACTTGACCGAACTGCGTCAGCTGTCCGTGGTCAAGTGCAAGCTTCAGATCAGAGGATCCAAACCCGGAACGAGGGTCTGCATAAATAACCTGGGAACGGTCAGTAACGTACTGGATTGAAATCTCAACAGGTTTGTCTTTGGCCTTTGTTCTTGCCACAAGAACGTATGGCTTCGCACCGTAGATTGGAATACCTGTTTTCTTGGTAAGTTCTGGATCAGAATAAAAATTCACGCCGGCACACCCGGACAAGAGAATAACTACCCCCCCCATGATGCTGACCTTAAATCTCATACCCAAAATCTGCGTATTCATACCCCCTCCGCTTTAAAGGATGTGACAGACAAATAAGAAAATAGCCTCACCATGCAAATGAATGATCCAACCATTCAGATATGCAACGCCCAAGGCCTGTAAGTCATCCTGGCTGAGCGCCCGCTGGCGAAGCCCCCTCTGACTCACTACCGGTCCGGCATCGCACCGTGGCTACGGCAGTAGCCTGCGCGCTGCTCAGTTCCCCAGACAACCAGACGTACTGTCCGACACCGATTCAGGAGACGAAAAGAAGACTGCTGCGGCATCGCCGTCTTCGAAACAAACCAATCGTCGGAAGCAGGTCACTCGATAACAGAAGCCCCCTACGCCATAGGGCTATCACAACAAAATATGGCATGCGTCGCAGCAAATTGCCAATTGAATATTTAAGAAAATTTGGCCGCGAGTTGGGCAGCCCAGCATCCAACCTGCCGACGACTCGGATACTGGTGGCGAAATCCCCATCAGAAGAGGCTCATTCCGCCGCGACGTTGGCTCCTGGGTCCCGTAACTTGTCGCCATGCGCGAACACCAACGCGACCGCTTCCACCCATGAGGACCCGACCATGAACGACGTGTCTGCTCAGCCCCAACACTCCGTGGCGTTCCTGGCTACACCTGGAACCTCTGACGAGACACTGGAGACCCGCTTGTGGCTCGATGAGCACAACTGGCTCTACGGCCTCCTGCGCAGCTCAGACAATACATCCCCGACGTTTCGCTTTCCCGATTTGATCAGCGCCGGCGTATCGCTTCTTTTCTTGCGCCCAGACGCGCCGACGCGCATCTTCGGCTACCTGTGCAGCAAGCTCGTCCTGCGCGACCCCCAGACACCACGCCGTCGCGAATCGATGTGGCGCGGTCAGTACGAGTTGTTGCAGGAACTGCAGCGCTCTCCCGCCAACCGGCATCCCCACCCGAAGTTCCAGCTCGATCAACTGACCACGGCCTGCATCGCCCTGTGCCGCGAAGACGACGAGTCGGGCAGCCTGATCCTGCGCCAGGCCCGCCTCAACATGGCCCAGCGCGCCCAGGGTTGGACCGGGCAGCCTGGGTAACGAAGCGCTTCCTGCCCAACCCCATTCAAGCCCCCCCACCTGCTCTTACCCGCTGATCACCCTGTCCGGCGCTTGTCGGACCGACACTGAGCGCCACGCCAGCGTGGCGCCCCCTCCCTTGCCGTCCTGCCATCCCGGCAAGCCGCAATCCATTGGAGAAGGTGATTCATGCATTCAATCTTCGCTGCCGCTCATAGTGCCTTCGTGCTCCTGGCCTTCATGGCCAGCCTACCGGCGTCGGCCTGCTGGGAGCAGGCGGCCCAGCGCCATGGCGTCCCGGCCGACCTTCTCTACGCCATCGCCAGCGTCGAATCCGGTCTCAATCCCAAGGCGGTCAACCGTTCCCACCTCGGCCGCACCGATTCCTACGACATCGGGCTCATGCAGATCAACAGCCGCCATCTACCGAAACTCGCCCGCCACGGCATTACCGAGTCCCGCCTGTACGAGCCGTGCATCAATCTCGATGTCGGCGCCCGGATGTTGTCCGAACTGTTTGCCCGTCGTGGAGTGTCCTGGGACAGCGTCGGCGCCTACAACGCGGCATGCACGCAATTGAAAGGGAACGCCTGCAGCGAGGCGCGCGCCCGTTATGCCTGGAAGGTCTACCGCAAGTTGCCGAGCATTCGGCGCAATACCGTGGCGGGGCGCAATGCGCCAAGCCTGCCGGCCGCCAATGCGACACCGTTGCTTCTTGCCGTGAGGGTTGCGCCGTGAAGCCGCATTTCCCTCGCCCGGTCCTCTGGATCAGCCTGAGCTGCATGAGCACCGGCCTCGCCGCCTGCCTGTCGCCCTTCGCCACCCAATCGGCAAATCCGGCCCCGATCGCCGCACCGTCGCAAGTCGCCCAGGTGGGTTTCGGTGACAACGCGAACTATGTGCGCTGCACACCGCCCGCCTGCCCGACCCGTACGCCCAAGACCCTCGACATCCAGGAGGCTGCGGTTGTACCGGACTTGCCTGCACAAAGCACCGCGACACCCGATGTCGAGGTGGAACCTAGCCTTATCGAACCGACACCGCTGCAATCCTGGCATGTGCAATTTGCCTTTGGTAGCAACCGGGTCGGCCCGATCGGTCAAGGTGTGCTGCGGCAGGTCATCGAGGCATTGCCCCGGGTCGGGCGAATCCGCATCGCCGGCCGTACCGACAGCAGCGGCCCGACGCTCGCCAACGAAGCACTCGCCGCCGCACGCGCCGAAGCTGTTCGCGACTATCTCGTGAAGGCGCGTCCCGACCTTGCCAAGACGATGGACATCGATGCCCGAGGGGACTGCTGCTTCATCGTCCCCAATAACACTCCGGCTTCCCGCGCCCGCAACCGGCGCGTCGAAATCATCGTGGAACCCTCAGCGCCACCGCCCTGAACCCGGCGCCACGCCTCGACCCCGCACCCCGTTTTACCTGTTTTCACCCGCCCACCACCTGCTGACGCCACCCGCTCCGACCCGCCTGCGACCCGTCCCTTGACGCTCATCTCATCAGGAGGTCTTCATGAGCACTGCAACGCTTACGCCGTCCCATCCGGACGTGCGTCGTCCCCTCGCCTTCGTTTCGCTGCTGGCCGTCGCCCTGCTGGGCCTGTTCGCGGCCTTCCCCAGCTTCGCCCTCGACCTGGTGGGTTTTACGGGCATTACCGGACCGCTCACGTCCGCCTTGACCCAGATCTCGGCCCTCGGGCCGGGCATCAAGGCCCTGGTCGGCTTCGTCGGCTTCGTCGTCGCGCTGATCAGTCTGGCAGCCCTGCGCAACTTCGGCCCCGTGTTGTTCTACGTCGGTCTCGCCATCTTCGGTGCCGTGGGCCTCGTGATCGCCGGCGCGATCATGGGCGCGGTCATCTAGGCCGGGGTCGGGTTCAGGGAGTCCGGCAATGCGCACCGACACCTATATCCCGCGCCGTCTCGACGACGCCTGGAAGATCGGGTTCTGGGACGTCGATGTCGCGGCGCCGGTCCTGCTCGCCTTTTTCCTCGGCTACCTGTCCGGCACCAAGGTCGCGTTCACGGTCTGCATGGCCATCGGCATCGGGGTCTCCCGCTGGGTATCCCGTCTCAAGGCGGACAAGCACCCGTTCTTCGCGGTGCACTGGTTGTACTGGAACCTGCCCGCCACGCCCCTGACCTCGCTGCGGGCCACGCCACCTTCTCACATCCGCCGCATGGTCGGCTGACGGGAGGCGGAAATGGACTTCGAACGACTCAATGCCGACCGCAAGGAACTGGCCCGCCGCAATCGTGGCCTGGGCCTCGCGGTCGGTTTCCTCGCGGTCGGCCAGATCCTGGCCCTGATCGTGATCCTCAACATCCTGGGATCGGTGCGTACCGTCGTCGTGCCCCCCACCCTGAACAAATCCTTCTGGGTGACGGATGCCAAGGCCAGTGGCGTCTACCTCGAGCAGATGGGCAGCTTCATCGCCTGGCTGGTACTCGACGTGACCCCCAGCAGCATCGACTGGAAGAAGGACATCCTGCTCGGCTACGTCGAGGCCGACCAATACGGCGAACTCAAGTCCCGCCAGGAAGTCGAGGCCGAGCGCCTGAAGCGCATCAACGCGGCCACTGCCTTCGCCCCCGAGCAGCTCGTGCCAAGAGAAGCCGGCCAGAGCCTCGTCATCCGCGGACGCCTGCGCACCCTGGTCAACGGTTTCGAGACCGCCAACGAAGCCAAGGCCTACCTGGTCGAGTTCGGATTCGCCGGCGCCCGCATGCACCTCAAGACCTTCAAGGAGATTCCCTATGCAGGTCGCTAAATCCTTTTCCACGCATTCCCGCCTGGCCCTCGCGGTCGCGCTGGCCGTCGGCCAGATCGATGCCCACGCGCTGCAAGTCATCGACGCTAGTGACGGCGCATCAGTCGAAGCCGTCCTGTCGATCCAGGAACCGACGCGCATCCGCATCGATGGCACGCCCATCACGGATGTGTTCGGGAACATCTACAGCAGCGGTTGTGCGGCACCTTCGGCCACGCCCAGCCTGCCAGGTCTCGCGCCGGGCAGTACCTCTGCCGCCACCGGCACGCCAATTTCCGCGCCACCGGCGGTCAACCCGGCCGGCGAGATCGTGCTCGAGTGCGATCGGGACAAGGGCGAGATTTACGTGCGGCCGATTGGGGATGGCAAGAAACCGGTCAATCTCTTCGTCTCGTCGGCCAAGGCAACCTACACCCTGTTGCTGCGCCGAGCCGACACCCCCGCCGACACCATCGTCATCCGCGACAAGGCCGCGAAACAGCGACACAACGACACACCCGCGCAGCCGGCCGCCGCGACCAGCGCGGCCAGCCACGTCCGGACCCTGAAGGCCATGCTGGTGGCCATGGCCAGCGACCGCGTGCCCTCGGACATCGATGTCGAAGAAGTCGGCCAGCCCATCTCCCTGTGGCGTGAAGCCCACTTCCAATTGGAGCGCATCTACCACGGACGCGGTTTCGTCGGCGAACGCTACCTTCTCCAGAACGTGAGCCAGACCGACATGGTGCTCGTCGAACCCGAGTTCGATCGGGAAAACGATGAATCCGGCGGCTTGGCGGGTATAGCGATCGAGCATCACAACCTGCATCCCGGGGAACGTACGCAGGTGTTCGTGATCCGCAGGGAGGCCCGGCCATGACGCTCCCCGGCATTCCCCGCCCCAAGGTGCTGGGTACCGTCCAGGGCCTGCTCGGGCGGCTCTCCCCGCGACAGCGGCAGTACGCCCTGCTCGGCGCCATCCTCGCCGGTGGCGTCGGCATCCTCTGGCTGATCTTCGCGCTCACCGCAAAGCCCCCGCACCCCAACGACCCGGCCGCAGCCACGGCCGTGCCCAGCGGCGTCACCAACATCGGGGTGATGCCACCCGGGGGACAGGTGAATCCGGTAGACCAGTGGGTCGGCACCGCCGGACGCAAGCTGGCCCAGTACGAGTCCGAGCGCGAAGAACAGGGCCGGCTGAACAAGGAACGCTCGGCGTTCGAGCAACGCACCATGCAGCGCTTTGCCGAACTCGAGCAGAAGCTGACCTCGGCCAGCCAGGCGGCGCCCGGCACACCAGCGACGGCCATGCCGCCCGCCGACGCCTTGCCGCACACCCCCGCCGGCCAGTCCGCCACGCACCCCGGGATGCCTCCCGGGACACCGGCGATGCCAAGCGCTCCCGCCGCGCCGGAAGCCCCGCGCATCACCCGGATCACGATGGCGCCCCGCGACAACGCCACCCAGCTGCCTGCGACGTCCGCCGGCACGGATACGACGCCCCGCGCGGAGGGAACGAGGGCCGCGGAAGCCCGCACCGTCTCGACCTTCCTGCCTGTCAGTTTCACCCGCGGCACCCTGCTCGGCGGCCTGGATGCGCCCACCGGCGGCCAGTCGCAGAGTAACCCGCATCCAGTCCTGATCCGCCTCTCGGACACCTCGGTCCTGCCCAACCGCATGCGCGGCGAGTACCGCGAGTGCTTCGTGATCGCCGCCGGCTACGGCGACATCAGCTCCGAGCGGGCCTACCTGCGCACCGAATCGCTCTCCTGCGTGCGCCCCGATGGCGCGACGCTCGAAGTCCGCATTCAGGGCTCGATCTACGGGGAAGACGGCAAGGTCGGGCTACGCGGGCGGCTCGTCACGAAACAGGGTCAGATGCTCGCCAACGCACTGCTCGCCGGCGTCGTCAGCGGCATCGGCCAAGGGCTTGCCACCTCGTCCACCGAGTACAGCACCTCCGCCCTGGGGACGGTGGCCACCGCCAACGGCTCCGAAGCCTACAAGGCCGGCTTGGGCACCGGCGTCGGCAAGGCCCTCGACCGGCTCGCCCAGTACTACATCAAGTTGGCGGAGAACACTTTCCCCGTCATCGAGGTCGATGCAGGCCGCGAGATCGACGTGGTGATCACCAAGGGGGTGCGCATCGACACGCCGATGGCGCCCTCGAACGCGGCGCTCCCGGCTGGCCAGAGTCCGTCGCGATCCCCTGCCAACCGTTACCTGGAGACCTCCGATGACCCGAACTACTGAAGGTCGGCGCCTGCCCCTGCGACTCTCCGTGCACAAGCGCACGCTCGTCACCGGCGCGCTGCTCGCCCTGCTGATCGCCCCCGGCATCACCCGACAAGCCCACGCCGTACCGGACGAAGCCGCCCGGCTGCGCACCGCCCTCGAAAAGGCCCACCCCGGCACCCGCTTCACCGACATCGCCCCGGCCCCAGTCAAGGGGCTGTACGAAGTCTGGATGGACGACAACGTGGCCTACGTCCTCGCCGAGCATCCCCGCTACTTCCTCTTCGGGCGGCTCTTCGATACCCAGGCGATGAAGGACCTTACCGGCCCGAAGCTCGCCCATAAGAGTCCGAGCGATGCAACCAGGACCACCTCGGCCAAGCCGATCGTCTTCGAGCAACTGCCGTTTCAGGACGCCATCAAGACGGTGCGCGGCAACGGCGCCCGCAGGCTCGCCGTGGTCAGCGATCCGGCCTGCCCGTACTGCAAACAGCTCGAAGCCGAACTGGCCGCCATCGACAACATCACGGTCTACACCTTCCTCGTTCCCTTCCTGGGCGAGGCGCGCCCGATCGCCATCTGGTGCGCGGCGGATCGCGTGAGCGCCTGGCGCGACTGGATGGGCAAGGGCGATGCGAGCGCGCAGCAAGTCGGTAGCGCCTGCGCCAACCCTATCGCACGCAACCTCGCATTGTCCCGTGGCTTCGGCATTCAGGGCACGCCCACCCTCATCTGGGCTGATGGAGAACGCACGGAAGGCTTCATCGACCGGGCGAGCATCGAATCCCGCCTGGCAGCCTCCGTGGTCGGAGGCCGGCCATGAGCACGTTCCGTCGCTTCTCCCCAGTCCATCCCGCGCTCCGCCTTCTCCCGCTCCTGTCCGCGCTGGCGCTCGGTGGCTGCATGTCCATGTCCGGGCTGGGCGGCGATTCGAAATACGCCTGCAAGGCCCCGGAAGGCGTGGCATGCGACTCAGTCTCGGGCACCTATGCCAATGCCGTGGCCGACAACCTGCCGAGCCAACGCAAGCGCCAATCTTCATCGAAGCAGGAAGTGTCGGTAGCACAGCCGCCCGCTGCGCGTACCGGCACCTCATCCCCCGGCAGCCCGCCACCGGAAGCCTTGGGCGATCCGCTCCGCTCGCCAGCCCGCTACCTGCGTCTCTGGATCAAGCCCTGGGAAGACATCGACGGCGATCTCTATGACCAGGCCCACGTCTATGTCCAGATCGACCAGGGCCGCTGGCTGATCGATCACGTGCAGCAACGCATTCGCGATGCCTACGCGCCGCTGCGTCCGCCACCGTCGGCCACCGCGCCCGCGAGTACGGCCGATGGCGGCAGCCCCCCGGTACAGTCCCCGGGCAGGCCCATCCTCCCGACACCGGCCCGCCTCCTGAACAACGCCGGGGAGACGTCGCAATGAGCGCCGCCACCCAACCCCCTCAATCCGGGCGGCGGGGCCGCACCGATTGGCAGCCGCTGAACCTGCCTTTCGGTCTGGGCATCTCTCCGGATACGCCAGCCGAGCAGTTCGCCAATTGGCTCCCCTACGCGGGCTACCTGGCCGCCGAGCGGATTTTTGCGAATCGCGACAGCATGGGTTTCATGCTGGAGTTGATGCCGCAGTCCGGCGCCGATGACCGCATGGCTGAGGTACTGGTCTCGCTGTACGCCAATTGCCCCACCGGCACCGGCTTGCAGTTCCATCTCTTCGCTTCCCCCCACATCCGTCCGCAATTGCGCCGCTACGCCAATCTGCGCGTGGAAGACGACGATCAGGGAAAGAAGGCCCAGCACTGGGGACGCCCGGCGCGCAACGAGAACCTGTTCCGGGCGCTCGCCCGCCAGCGGGTCGAACACCTGCTGCGCGGCGCCCAGAAATCCGTCACCTCGGGATTTCACTACACCATCCGCGACTTCCGCCTGATGCTCTCCGTCACCGCGCCGGGCAATCCGGAAAGCAGCGGCGACCGCGAGGAACTGCTCGGCCTGCGCGACTCGATGGCAGCGACCCTGCGCTCGGCTTCGCTCCCCAACCGAGTATGCGACGCGGCCGACCTGATTAACTGGTGCGCCATCTTCACCAACCCGGACCGCCTGTCCAGCACCGATGCGCCCGACCTCAACTACGACGACGGCCGCGAACTGCGCGACCAGATCGTCGACTTCGACACCATCCAGGATCCGCAGCCGACCGGCCTCACCCTCTGGAAGGAATCCAGTCCGGATGTGCTGGAAGCCCGGTTTTACTCGATCAAGAGCTTTCCGGAGCGCTTCGCCCTGTGGCAGATGGGCTCGCTGATCGGCGACCTGATGCAGCCAGCGCTGCAGTATAGCGCGCCGTTCCTGCTCACCCTGGGCGTGCAGATTCTCGACCCCAACGCCACCAAGCAGGTGGTCACCGCCAACCACGTCCGCGCTACGCATAACGCCAAGTCGAAAATGGCCGACGTCATGCCCGACGTCAAGAAGAAGCTCGACGACTGGACGGCCGCCGCCGATGCCATCGACACCGGCGGCAACCTGGTCAGCCTGTACCACCAACTCGCCATCTTCTCGACGCCGGGAAAGGCAGCGGCAGCCCATGAGGCAGCGAGCGCCATCTGGCGTGGCCGGGGCTTCCAGCTCAACGCGGACGCCTACATGCACCGGCAGGCGCTGCTCGCCAGCCTGCCGATGACCTTGACCGAGCGCTTCCACAAGGACCTGGCCAAGATGCGTCGGGTCACCCGCAAGACGATGGCCAACGCCATTCACATGGCGCCCTTGATCGCCGAGTGGCGTGGCACGCGCACGCCGGCCCTGGTCTTCGGCGGGCGGCGCGGGCAGTTGATGACGCTGGATCTCTTCGACAACGACCTGGGCAACTACAACTTCGCGATCATCGGCGCCCCCGGCTCTGGCAAGTCGGTCCTGATGAACGAAATGGCCTGGTCCTACCGGGCCATCGGCGCCAAGGTCTGGATGCTCGACCTGGGCCGCTCCTTCGAGAAGCTGTGCCGCAAGGCGCGCGGCACCTACATCGAGTTCAAGCCCGACGTCGACATCTGCCTGAACCCGTTCTCCATCGTCCGGGACATCAACGAAGACATCGACATGCTCGTGCCTGGCATCTCGAAGATGGCCTCGATGCAGCACTCGCTGGAAGAGGTCCAGTACAAGGCCATCTCGGCAATGGTGCTCAAGCTGTGGCGGGAGTACGGCCAGGATCTCACCATCACCGGCCTGCGCGACGCCTTCCGCACGGGCTCATTGGAAGAACTGGGTGTGGTCAATGACCAGCGCATCAAGGATCTCGCGATCATGCTCAACCCCTACGCCAAGGGCGGGCAGTACGAGCGCTTCTTCGAGGGCCGGGCCAATGTCGATTTCTCGAACGACTTCATCGTCATCGAGAACGAGGAATTGAAACGCCGGCCCGACCTACACGCGGTGGTGAACATCCTGCTGCTGCACCAGATCACCGGCGAAATGTACCTGACGCGCAACCGGCGCAAGGTGCTGTTCATCGACGAACTGAAGCAGCAGCTGGGCGACATCGGCGCCGACGATCCGGTCAAAGCAGCCGTGGTCGAGGAAGCCGCGCGCCGTGCCCGCAAGTACGGCGGCGCCCTCGGCACCGCGACGCAATCGGCCGACGATTACTACGGCTCGGCGCAGATGGAAGCGGCTTTCAACTGCTCCGACTGGGTTTTCCTGTTGAGGCAAAAGCCCGAGTCGATCGAGATGCTGGACCGCAAGGGCCGCCTGACGATGGACGAACCCAAGAAGCGCCTGCTCAACTCCCTGCGTACGGAAGCGGGTGCGTTTTCCGAGTTGTACATCTCCTCGCCGGTCGGGGAGGGCGTGGCGCGCAACATCCTCGACCCGGCGACCCACCTGCTCTTCAGCAACAAGCTCGAAGACAACGCGCCGATCGATGAACTGCGCGCTCAAGGCTATTCCATCGACGAAGCGATCGCCGAACTGCTGCGCCAACGGGGGCATGTGCTATGAGCCCGCGCATCCTGTTCGTTGCCAACGCATTGGTGAGTCTGACCACAGTGTCCGGTGCGCTGATCACCTACGACCACTTGGTGATCCGCCCCTCCCGGACCATCGGTGTCGTGGATCTCGCCGAGGTCTATCGCGCCAAGGAAGAAGCGTTCACCCGGCGCCTGACCGCCGCGCACTCGGAGGAAGAACGTCAGGCCACCTTGCAGATGGCCAAAACCTTCGCACAGCGGCTTCCCGTCGCCCTGGAGAGCCTGCCGGCCGAGTGCGGCTGCCTGGTGATGCTCAAGGCGTCCGTTGCTGGCCCCACGCCCTACACCGTCGATCTCACGGCGCGGCTGCGCCAGAAGCTGGAAACGCCATGAACACCTCCCAGCCCCTCGAAGACGTCCGTCCATCCAGGCCGACACGCACACGGTTTGGCGCCCAGGATTTCCTGCGGCACATGCGCCGGCGCTGGTACCTCTACCTGCCCATCTTCGCGATCTGGGGGCTCGCCTACCTGCGCCTTTTCGTCGACGCCACGCCGCGTGTGCCGGTGCTGTTCAACTGGACGCCCAGCCTGCCCTATCGGGTGGCCCTGCTGCATCCCGGCAGCTCGATGCCGCATCGGGGCGACTTCGTGGTCTTCGCATTCGAGGGCGATGGCATTCGCCGCTATCCGGGTTTGGCGAAACAGCCCTTCTTCAAGATCGTGCGCGGCCTGCCCGGCGACACGATCAGCGTCGCCGGCCGCGAGGTGCGAATCAATGGCGAGTTGGTCGGCATCGCCAAGACCCATGCCTTCGATCGCCACCCGCTCGAGCCGATCATGCCCGGCGTCATTCCCCCCGGCCGCTACTACGTCCAGGGCCTGAGTACCGACTCCTTCGATTCGCGTTACCGCGAAAGCGGCCTGGTTCGTGCCGAGCAGGTGATCGGCGTGGTCGATCCGCTGTTCTGAAGGTGGCCGCCATGTCCTGCCCCCAATCCCGGCCCCTGGGTATCGCTCGACTCATCCGTTTCACCTTGCTGGTGGTAATCGCCGTCCTGGCGGGACTCATCGCCCTGGGCACGGTGACCACGGTGCACGCACAAACCAGCCCGGCACTAGGGCCGATCCGCGCCGGTAGCGACATGCCGATGGCGGACTTCCTCGGCCTGCTGCAACAGATCGCCCCGGCTGCCGCCGAGGGTGCCAAGGCCTATCTGGGCGCCTACCGCCTGCAGTGCGGCCACACGCTGGCCACGGCGGAACTGCGCCAAGCCATCTCGAACGAAGGCGGCGACCCGGTGCTGATGGGACTGATCCGTGCCGCCCAGGCGCAGAACACGGAACAGCGTGCGCAACTGGTTCGGCAAATCCGCTGCACAGCGGGGGGAACACGATGAACCCGCGCACCGTTGCCCATTCATCCGCACGGCTCGTGCCTGGCCTTCTCGCACTCATCCTGCTGGTCAGCGGCACACCGGCCCATGCGGTAGACGCTGGCGTGATCGGCCCGACCTACGATATCGCCGAGCCGCACCTGCTGCGCTTCATCGAGCAGCGCCTGCGCGACAAGGCGGCGAGCGGCGAACTGCAGCGCCTGGAACAGGAAGCCCGCGCCCGAGGCGTCGACACGGTACGCAAGCCGCCGCCGGTCGCCGGCCTCATCACGACCCAGACGAAGCGCACCTTCTACTTCGATCCGACCTACGTGCTGGATCGCAACGTCAGCGACGCTCAGGGCCGGCTCATGTTCGCGGCCGGCACCCGCACCAATCCCCTGGACATCGTTTCCCTGTCGCGCCGTCTCTTCTTCTTCGACGCCCGCGACCCGCGTCAGGTCGCCCAGGCCCACAATTTGATGAAGCGCTACGACGGCAAGGTGAAACCCATCCTGACCGGGGGTTCCTACCTCGACCTCATGCAGGCCTGGCGCTCGCCCGTCTATTACGACCAACAGGGTCTCCTGACCAGGCGCCTGGGCATCCGCCAGGTCCCTGCCCTGGTATCCCAAGAAGGCAAGCGGCTGCGCATCGACGAGTTGGAGGTCACCCCATGACGGCCATCCGGACCCTTCGTGTCTTGCTGCTGACGCTTTGGGCGGCCATCGCATCGGGCCACGCGCTTGCAGCCGGCGCCGCGACCTGCACGGGCAAATTCCCGAACCCGATCACCGACATCTGCTGGAGCTGCATCCTGCCGATCAGCGTCGGCAGCGCTCGCATCGGCAACTTCGGCGACCAGGAAGACACCGACAACCCGTCGAGCCCGGTGTGCAGTTGCGGGGTCAATCCGATCATCGGTCTATCGATCGGCTTCTGGGAGCCGGCCCGGCACGTCGAGGTAGTCAGGAAACCCTATTGCCTCGTCACTCTGGGCGGCGTCGACCTCGATCCCGGCATTCCGGCCCCCGAGGCCGCCCGCTTCACCCGCCCGGAAGGCGATGGCGACGGCGGCAGTTTCTATCAGGCGCACTTCTACATCAACCCGGTGATGTACTGGCTGGAGGTCGTCACCGACTTCCCTTGCCTCGAGAAAGGCTCGTTCGATCTTGCCTATCTGACCGAAGTCGATCCCCTGTGGGCCGACGACGAACTGACGCTGATCCTCAATCCGGACGCGATCCTCTTCGCCAACCCCATCGCTGTCGCCGCCTGCGCCGCCGACTGCGTGGCGGCCACCGTGGGCTTCGGCATTCGGGAGATGTTCTGGTGCGCCGGCTGCCAGGGTGCGATCTACCCGATGGACGGCCATGTGCCCTATCACATGGGCGGCGTGCGCACCGCCTCGCTGCTGGCCCAGCGCCTCACCGCCAAGATGCATCGCGAGCTGATCGCCTGGGGCTGGCACGGCACACCGGGCCTGTGCGGCCCGTACTTCGAGCCGGTCATGGACAAGACAGCCTACAAGACCCAACTCACCTACCCCATTCCCAACACCGGCAAGGAAGGCGGGCGCTGCTGCCAACCCTTCGGGCGCACCACGATCACTTGGGGCGCCGGCAAGGAATACCCGGTCAAGGGCGAAGACTTCGCTTTCATGCTCTTTCGCAAAAGGAACTGCTGTGTGGGCTACTGACCCTTCCCCGGCTGGCTCCGCGTACAGCCCTTCCGCCGCACGCTTCGCCATCGTCGCGCTGCTGACCTCCCTCCAGGCCGTCGCGCAGCCAGCGCCGGTAATCACCGACGAAGACCTTGCGCGGGTGCGGCGAGAAACGCCAACGGTGACGGACGATGATGTCCGCCGCATTCAACAACGGCATGCCGTACCGCCCCCTGAAGCTGTGACAGTCGCCACGCCGCGCATCGAAGCGCTGCCCAAGCCCCTGACGAATGCCCTGCCGAACCTGGGCGACATTGCCCAGGGCTATGCGCAAGGGAATACGCCGACGCTCGGTTCCGGCCCGGGCCTCTTCATCTTCGTGAGCCTGTCCATGCCCGAAGCCACGCTGGCCCGCCTCGTGGATCAGGCGGCACGCGCCAAGGCCACGATCCTGATCAGGGGCTTTGCCAAGGGCTCGCTGCGCGAGACGGTCGCCCGCCTGCAGAAGCTCATCGGCCAGCGCGAGGTGGCCGTCCTCATCGATCCGCAGGCCTTCGACCGTTACGCGGTCAAGCGCGTGCCGACCTTCGTGCTGGCCCGGGATGGCGGCCGGCCCGCCAGTTGTGCCGGCGACACTTGCCCGCCACCGAGCGACTTCGTCAGCGCCGTGGGCGACGTGAGCCTCGATTACGCCCTCGATCAACTGCGCCGGGCGGCACCCCGCTTCGAAGCCGAGGCCGGCGTCTTCCTGGCCCGGCTCAGGCCGTGAACCACAGGAGTGAGCATCATGCGCCGCCTCATCATCTACCTCACCCTCGTCTGCTTCCTCACGACCCAGACCGCCGCCATTGCCGGACCGTTCGAGGAAGGCACCGCCGCCGGCCAGGCCGCCAACCCGGTCGCCCGTGGCACGGTTGGCACCTCGAGCGCGTCGGCCGTCGTGCCCGGTTATACGACGACGCCGGCGGAAACTGCCTATTACGGTCAGCCCAGCCTGTCCGGTGCCGCCAATGCCCGTCTCGCGGCATGCGGTGGAAGCTCCACCGATCCAGTGTGCCAGGCACAAAGCAATGCGGTGACCTCGGCCAACACCCCGCGCACGGCGGTTTCACCCTACGACCCGTCGGTGACGGCGGCCCGCGACATCGCCGACAACCCGAACAGCGTGCTGGGCAGCCTGGCCGACTACTACTCAGGCTGCACCACATCCGACATCACGACGCCGGCCAGTACGGCTACCAAGGTCTGCAACCGCTACCTCGGCGTCGGCAACTACGCCACCCGGCGCGATCTCACCGTGCAGTTGGACCTCACGCCCAGTTGCGTGACGGGTACCTGGTTCGCCCACGGCCAGGTCAATCGCAACGGGGCGGACTACATGGTGGCCGAGGCCCAGTGCCGCATCCGCACGGACGGCCTGCAGCAATTCCGCTTCTATGCCGCGGGTGGGCGAGGCGCCTGCATCGGCTGGCAGGCCTTGGAACTGCCCACCGCCCCGGCAACGGCTGCCACCTTCGTTGCCGACCTGTCGCCCCACTGGCAGGGCTACTGCTGGAGCCCGTTCAAGGTCGTGATGATGCCCGGCTCCGGTTGCACGAACGGCAATTGCAATTACACCTTCCAGTACGGTACGCCGGTCTACGCCTGTCCGGCCGGCACCGTAAACGGCAATACCTTGTGGGGAGGCGGTTTGTTCGGCTTCGGTGGATCAGCCGACCAATGTTTCACCGTCACCACCCCGGATTTCGATAACGGCTGCCCAGACGGCAGCACACCGATCTACGGCGATAACGGCACACAATGCGCCACCCCGGCCGGATCGGCCACCCTGATCGGCGCTTCAGGCTGGAACCTGCCTTTGTCCTTCCTCCAGCCCACCATGGTCCAGCATGAAACGGATGCCTGGGTCGACCGCAGCGCCCTCTCCAACTCGGAAGGGCGCTGCACGGTGAGCACGGCGGACCGCTGCGTCGACGGTCCGGGCTCGAAAGTCATCGACGGTCATACCGTTACGCGGGATTGCTGGTCCTACGAACTGACCCTGACCTGCTCGTCCGGCGCTTCGGTCGACGAGTGCGCGCCACTGGCAAGCAGCGGCTGCACCCCGGCGAGCAGCACCTGCAAGCAGAGCAACCCGGGAACCGGGGTCTGCGAGATCTACCAGGACACCTACAACTGCCCCGTCGCCGCCCAGACCGGCACGGTTGTCTCGAATTGCCCTGCCAACGTCTACTGCCTGGGCACCAACTGCTTCAATACCAGCTACACCAATGATGCCGACTTTGCCCGCTCCATGTCCTACATGGAAGCGGCCCGGGAAGCCGGGGTCTATCTCGACACCGTCAACCTGCGGGTCTTCAAGGGCGAAGGCAACAAGTGCCGCGACCGCCTCCTGAAAAACTGCTGCTACTCGGACGGTTCCGGCGCTGGCATGACCAACCAGAGCCTGTTCGGCACCGGTTCCGGACTGGTCTACGACGTGCTGATGAATTCGCAAAACCAGGAGTTCCTCTATCAGGGCGTGCAGGCCCTGCTGCTGGGCGGCGGTTTTTCCGGCAGCTTCACCACCTACGGCGTCACCGTCGCCGTCAATGGTACCGCCCTGCCGGCGGGCTCCGCCGTGCTCTACGCCAGCGACGGCTTGGTGGTCGCTTTCGACCCCTGGAGCTTAGCCATCGCGGTCGTCATCTACATCGTGATGTCGATGATGTCGTGCAACGAGGAGGAAGGGAAGCTGGCCATGAAGGAAGGGGCCGGTCTCTGCCATACCGTCGGCACCTATTGTTCCTCGTGCATCCGCATTTTCGGGAGCTGTGTCTCCTGCATCGAGCACACCACCGGCAAATGCTGCTTCAACAGCAAACTCGCCCGGATCATCAACGAACAAGGGCGGATACAAGTCGGCAAGGGCTGGGGTTCGGGCAAGAACCCGGATTGCTCGGGTTTCACCATCGCCCAACTGCAAAGCCTCGACTTCTCGGCCATGGACCTGAGCGAGTTCTACGCCTCCATCGTGCCCACGCTGCCCAACGTCAATGCGCTTCAGAGCGGCAATGCCGCGCGCCTGAGCAACTGCTACTACGGCCAAGGGAAATGCCAATGAAACCCACCACGCTCATCCATGTTGCTCTACTACTGATCCCATTGGCACAGTTGGCCCGCGCCGACGACATCGTCCGCACACCAGTTCCCGACCCTCGCCCTTTGATGCTGGCCGCCCTGCAGGCGAGCGATGGCCAAGCCCACGGCGTGCTCACCGGCGAGATCGCCCAGGCCATCACCCAACACTTCAACGCGTCGTCGCCGATCTACATCGACGTCGCCACGGAGCACCGCTACGCGCAGTCGGGATGCGCCCGCCTGAACGTACGCTTTTGGCAGGACGGCGTGACCCTGCCTGGCGCCAAGGCGCCTCGCACGCAAACCATCGACTTCGGCATCAATTACTGCCTCGACGGATTGCCGCCCCGCTCGCTTCTATGAGGACGGCCATGCCCCTCCGTCGTCGATTCATCACCGCCCTGGCCATCGGACTCGCCACCTTGTCGGCGACCGCGCCCCTTACTGCCCAGGAAACGCCTGCATCGCCCGCCTTGACCCCTGTTGCGCTCCCCCAAGCGTACTGGAAGGATGGTTGGCGTGGCTGGCACTTCTACGAAGACCCGGTACCGGAAAACGAGCCGGCACCGGCGCCATCGATCGCCCCCCCGCCGCTGCCGGCACGCCCACCCGAGTTGGAAGAATTCGCCCGCCTCCAGAAGACCCTGGAGGAGTACCGCAACGTCGCCATCATCCGCCCGACCGAAGCCAATGTCCGGCGCTACATGGAGCTGGAAGCCAAGGTCGTGGGCCAGGCTTCGCTCTTCGCCGACGTCGCCCGCCGTGTGGCCTGGGCCACGCCGGAACTGGACCCCACGCTGCAAGGCCGGCCGGTCAATGCCAAGGCGCTGGAAGTCTTCGACGAAACTCAGCGCACCGAACGCACCCGGACCGTGGCCCAGTTGGGCAAGGACCATGTGCTGTTCTTCTTTTACCGCTCCGACTGCCCCTACTGCCATGCTTTTGCGCCAGTGCTGGAAGCCTTCCAGGCAAGGCACGGCGTCCAGGTGGTCGCGGTCAGTCTCGATGGCGGCCCCATGCCCGGTTTCCCGGGGGCCCGGCGCGACAACGGCATTGCCAACACCCTGCAGGTGTCCCAGGTGCCGGCAGTGTTTCTGGCGCAGCCCTTCACCGGGCAGATCACGCCCATCGGATTCGGGGTGCTCTCGGAGTCCCAACTGCTGGAACGCATCGCCGTCGTGAGCAGCCCCGAAGGCCAAGCCATGCTCCCCGGCGCCACACGTCAAGTCGCTTTCCCCTAGGAGCCGCCCATGTCCCGGATCACCTCGCTCTCCCGCCGCATGATCGCGGTTGCCATGTCCATCGCCATCGCGACCACCTCCGCCCCACTGCGCGCGGGAGACCTCAACGCCGAGGTGAACAACATGTTCAACAGCCTGGGCGCTATCGGCAATTACACGGCGCCCGGTGCCTTCCGCGGGCAGGCCTACAACACTTACACCGGCGGCAACCTGATGATGCGCACGCCGAACAAGGTCTACCAGCTCGCGGCCATCCAGTTCCCGAGTGCCAAGGCGGGCTGCGGTGGGATCGACGTCTTCGGCGGCAGCTTCAGCCACATCTCGGCCACCGAGTTCAAGAACATGCTGAAAAACATCACGGCTGCGCTACCCGGGATCGCCTTCCAGCTCGCCCTCGAAGCGGTCTCGCCGCTGCTAGGCGGCCTGACGAAATGGGCCAAGGGCCTGGAGACCTGGATCAACAACGCCCGGATCAATTCCTGCGAAACGGCCAAGGCCATCGTCAGCACGGCGGCCGAATCCCTGGGCTACAGCTCGCAGGAAAGCTGTGCCGACCTCGCCATCGAGATGGGCATGGAAAGCGACCGCGATGCGGCACGTCGTCGCTGCGCCAGCGACCGCCCCAGCATCCTCGCCTCCGCACGTAGTTCCGGCGATGCCAACGTCCGCAACAAGGCGCCCTTCGTCGGTAACCTGACCTGGAAATCCTTGCAGCGCACCGGCAGCTACCTGGACGATGCCGAGCGCGAACTGATCATGAGCATGGTCGGCACCATCATCTACTACCCCGAGGAGGATGCCCGCGACCCCGAGCCTGTCGCGCCGACTCTGACCTCGATCAGCCAGTTGCTCTACGGCCAGGCGGCCGGCAGCGGCACCAACGTCGTCCAGCACCTGCTGAGCTGCAACAACTACAGCGACTGCGACGTCGTCTCGCTCAACACCACATACAGCCACACGCCCTTCACCGCCAAGGTGGAAATGCTGATGCGCTCCATCGCAGAGAAGATCGCCAATCGAACCGCCATCCCCAACAACTCGGCGGAGGTCGGTTTCGTAAACCAGACCACCGAACCGATCTACAAGATGCTATCGATCGGCACCAGCATTCCTGGTTCCGGCCTGGCCGACAGCCTGATTGCCCAGTACCGCGACCTGATCGCCGCCGACTACGCCTACGTCTTCCTCGACCGCAACCTGCGCGTCGGACTGGCTGCCTTGGAGAAAGACTTCACCCTGCAGCAGACGCAGCGCGAGCAAGCCGTCCACATCCGCCAGCGTGCCATGGCCATGCTTTCCCAGATCGCCCAGGAGAAGAACCTCCTCTACCAGAAGGTCGGCTCCTTCCGCGCGGTGTCGGGGCATCTGGAAGAACTCGAACGCCAGTTGCGCTCCAGCATGCCCCAGCACGTCATGGACATGCTCGGCCAGCAAGCCGCCTTCATGGCGCACTGAGCCTCGGCTGATCGGGGAGTACCGCCATGTGGGAGATCTACGCCTATCAGAACTCGGCCAGCCTGTTTGGAGTCTTCAATGCGGCTGCCGCCATCCATGCCTCTGGCGACTATGCGTCCGCAGTTGCTGCGGTGGCCTTTTGCGGCTTCGTTGCGGCCCTCATCGCCTACGCATTTGCACCTGAGAAGCTCCAGGGCTGGAAGTGGCTCGCCACGGTCGTACTGGTTTTCTCGCTCCTGATCGTCCCCAAGGTCACGGTCGGCATCGTCGACAAGACGGGGGGCACGCCGGTGCAGGTGGTCGCCAACGTGCCCTTCGGCGCGGCCGTACTCGGTAGCCTGACCAGCACCATCGGGCACACGCTGACTGGTCTCTTCGAGACCGCTTTCCAAGTCATTCCCGGCGCTGGAGCGCTGCCCAGCGCACTGAGCTACGAACAGAACGGACTTATGTTCGGCAGCCGCCTGATCCGGGAAACCGGCGCGGTGGTCTTCCAGGATCCGAACTTCCGTACCGACCTGATCAACTTCATCCACAACTGCACGACCTACGACCTCCTCGACGGGACGATCTCGCCGGCCACGTTTTCCACCTCGGATGATGTCTGGGCCTTGATGGCGACCCCCAATCCGGCGCGCTTCACCCCGCTCACCAACACGACAGGCACGACGGTCGATACCTGCACCAACGCCTACCTCAACTTGAGCGGACGCATCCCCGCCCAGGTCAGCCGTATCCAGGGTCAACTCGCCTTTCGGCTGAATCCCACCTTGCCCGGCACCGCCGCGGCCAGCGTGATCGCCGGGCAGATCCAGCAGGCCTACCTCAAGAACAGCATCGCCTCGGCGTCGGCCACGGCGGCGGACATTATTCGCCAGAATGCGATGCTCAACGCCATCGCCGACACCGGTCAGATCGTCGGACAGAAGGTAAACGACCCGGCCGCCATGGTGCTGGCCGTGGGACGGGCCCAGGGAACCGCTCAGCAGAATGCCGCCTGGATCAACGCGGGCAAGATGGCCGAGCAGGCTCTGCCGGTGTTCCGCAATGTGATCGAAGCGGTGACCTACGCGCTCTTCCCGCTCTTCGTCCTGCTGCTCCTGCTGACCAGCGGGAGGGAGAGCCTGATGGCCTTCAAGGGCTATGCCACGATCCTGATCTGGATTCAGCTCTGGCCGCCCCTCTATGCGGTGCTGAACTACATGGCCTCGATCTACGCGGCCTACGACATCGCCACGGCCGCCGATCTCGGCACCGGCATGAAGGGGCTCACGCTGCAAACGGCCTCCAGCATCTACTCACGCACAATCTCCGGTGAGGCGGTGGTCGGCTACCTGTCGATCAGTATTCCCTTCATCGCCTGGGCGGCGTTGAAGCGCATGGAGAACTTCGGAACAGCGATGGTCGGCGGGCTCTCCGGGCTGCAAGCCGTGCTGGGGTCCTCGACGGGGTCGGCAGCCCTGGGCAACACCAGCCTTGGCAACGTGTCCATGGACCAGATGCGCTTGGCCCCGAACCGCACATCGGCCTTCATGAGCAGTTGGCAGAGCGATCTCACCGGCGATACCTTCTCTTCCAACGCCCTGACCGGCCGGTCTGCCGTCAGCCTTCTGCGCAACCAGGGTTTCGCCTCAAGGGTCGTGTCGATGCGAGTATCCGAGCAGGACGTCCAGCAAGCCGGTCGACAGGTCGACGCTGCACGCGGCGAAGCCGTGGCGGCAACCACCGAGCGGTCGGCCGCGCTGTCGGATGTGTTCTCGCGGGGACTGAGCAAGCTGCGCTCGACACGCAACAGCCAAGGTTCGACGTCGAGCAGCTTCGAACAATTCGGTGACACACTGAACAAGATGGATCAGGTTGTTCAGACCATCGCCCAAAGCACTGGGCTTAGCCAAGCCCAGGTTGCGCGCCTGGCATTCGGTGCCGCGACCCATGCAGGTCTGGATGGAAAGGTCATCGGTGCTCAGATCCGCGCAAGCGGTGACAAGACCTACCAGTCCAGCCTTTCCGCCCAAGAGCAGAAGGCGCTCAGCAGCTTGACCGGGGAGCAGTTGGTCGCCTTCAAGCAGTTTGGTGATCGTGTCTCCAGAGACTCCAGCCTCGTGCAGGCAATTTCGAACGATGCCAGCGAAGGCCGCGAAATGTCGGCAAGGCTCAGTTCGACACAAGCGCGTTCCGAACGTGCAGACGCCACCCTGGCCGACCGCACGAGTTTCGCTGAACGCGTGTCGTCCGCTCACGAGAAGGGCGAGGCCATTTCCATCGACATCGCCCAGGATCCGCACAACATGGAGATGTTCCTTCGGTATGCCCGGACCTATGGCGGGAACAGCGCTGCGGCCCATGCCTTGATGTCTGCGGAACTCGCTCGACAGTCGCTGCGTCCGAATCGGGTACTCCACGATGGGAGTAGCCTGCCCTCCTCATTCGATGAAGTACGCGACCTTCACCAAGCGCAGTTGAGGGACACCGCACTCGCCCCAGACATTTCCGCCGCACATCGCTCCAATAGCCGGACCACTTCGGGCCACGGAGCAGCTCCAAGCCGTCCGCTACCGCAAAGAATGGAGTCGACCTCCCCCGTCCGTGACGAAGTGCAGCAACGGGCGACACAACTCCGCGGAGAAACCTCGGCAAAGCGCAGCGATTTCGATGGCAAGGCCGAGATCGTCAAGACAGACGACGGGACGTTGGAATCCAAGAAGTCGCTGGTACGGCAATCAGCAAAGCAGGTCTATAGAGATGGGGAAGCGACCCTCGACAACACAAAAGACCTCGTGCAGAACCTGATCAAGTCGAAAAAGTAGCCCTAACGATCCCAGCGGCGTAGAGGAGCGTCTCCCTTGAACAAGGAGCCAGAGGTGCCCGATCCGCCGCTACCCCACTCTCCTCCCGCCCCGCCTCCGCTTCGACCAATCCCTGTCAGCATGGCCGCGACCGGAGCGGCAACCATCAGGCCAAGACCCATCATCACTACGGCGACGCCCCATTCATCGTTGGACACAATCGAAATGAGCAACCCAATCCCCGGACCGATCACCAGGATCAAGAAAAAGAAGAACTTTCGCATATCAACCTCCTGACATCAGGCTAATCGCAGAAATGCCGTCAGCAAGCCCCTGACTCCAGTCAACCGTTCTTGCCACTACCAAGCGCCGCCGAAATCGCTAGGCATGTCGTTTCTTTCGCTGCAAACAGAGAAATAGCTGAAAGCCAATCCATTTCTTGCACATCAGGCAATTACAAAAACATAATTGCCATCTGGATACCTACAATGCGTTGTCCAGCAAATTTCAATGATGTTCGTTATCGCCAAAGCGCCGCTAATGCCTGGACAAGTGTCCTTAAGCCAAGCAAAGCGCTTGCGATACACGGGGTAAGAAAAGATGACGAAAAATAGTGCGCGATTCCTTGTGAACTCACGGCTGGCAAGTTTGCTCAGCCAGGAGTATTCGTCCACCGAGAAAGCTCTCAAAGAATTGGTTGATAACGCATGGGATGCCGATGCTGAGCACGTGAGCGTCTCACTGCCAGCCGCAGTAAGTAATGATTCCATCGTAATTTTCGATAACGGCACCGGCATGACAACGGAAGAGGTGCGCAGCCACTACCTATCGATTGCTTCTGACCGTAGAGAACGGAGTGGCGAGCGAACCGCCGGTAAAAAACGTCTGGTAAAAGGTCGGAAGGGTGTTGGGAAATTCGCGGGACTCATGGCGGCGGCCGTCATGACCCTTGAAACGTACGCCCGAGGTGTTCGCACCAGTTTCACCCTTCGAATTCAAGATTTATCGACCGTCGAAGATATCGAGCACCTACCTATTGAACTCGCGACAGACCCTTGTGAGGCTTCTACTCAAGGCACTCGAATCACCCTAAGCGACCTACACCGGCACTTGGCATTTCCCGATCCGCAGAAATTTCGCCAAATCCTTTTGCAGGAATATGGTCGGGAAACCGGATTGGCGGTCCACGTCAATGACAAGCCACTAGGAGTGGACGACGTCGATGGCACCTTCAGAGACGAAACAGTTACCGTACCGAACGTTGGTGAAGTGCGCCTGCGCTTCGCAATCTCAGAGAACAAGTCCGTATCACGCCAGCCCGGAATTGTGATTCGTGTCGACGGCAAGGTGGTCGGCAAACCCTCCTTCTTCGGTCTTGATGAACAGGAGGATTTCCCGCAGAAACTGCTGAAGCGTCTCTACGGTGAAATCGACGCAGACGGACTCCGCGAGCATGTCACCGCTGGCTGGGATAGTCTCATCGAGAATAGCGAGTTACTGACCGGCATGACTGAGATGGTCAAACCCATCGTTTTCGCTGCGTTCAAGGAAAAGCATGGACAGGAAATTCAGCTTGCTCATGCACGGTTGAAGCGCGACATTAAGGACCGGCTTGCAGCACTGCCTGAAAATCGGCGCGAATTCGCCGAGAAAGCCATTAAGAAAATTCTCGATCGTTTCTACCAGGAGCCTGCGGAAAAGATAGAGCCGTACATTTACGTGTTGTTAGAGGCCATCGAACGCTCCGACTATGGAGTGGTCGTCCAGCACCTAGCCGAGGCCAAACGAAAGGACATCGCTGCACTCGCCGACGCACTCGACGAATTCGGGCTTGCCGACATGGCTCATCTCGTCGAGCAAGCGAAAGCCCGACAAAATTTCCTGGATCAACTTGAATCCCTTTCCCAAGATCCGAAGACCCTTGAAGCCCAGATGCACAAAGCCATCGAAAAGAACCTGTGGATCTTCGGGCCAGAATATTCGCTTTTCAGTTCGAACAAGACACTTCAACGTCAGGTGGAAGAGTTTCTTGGCAAGAAATTTTCCGGCAAGCGAGCCAACAAGCGCCCAGACCTTTTGCTGAATGAGAACCTCAAGGGTGAGGGCCTTCTCCTCGAATTCAAACGTCCCTCTCACCCTCTAAATAGAGACGATTACACACAGGCCACGGATTACCGCCATGACCTAGCGAAACTCATCAACAAACCCATCAACGTATTGGTGGTTGGAGGCAAGCGCTCCCCGGACTTTCCGACGAGCAACCTAGAACCCGATGTGGCAGCGGTAACCTTTGCGGATGTTATTGCCACCGCCCGGCGCCAACTCGATTGGCAGTTGTCCGAACAGTCATAGCCCCGGTCAAATCTGCGTGATTTCTTAACAAGGCCGAACTCTGATCTACCAGTTCTGACAGTTGCGTCAGGTCGCTGTGGATGTAGTCCAGGGTAAGGTCACTAGGTTTGGATGCAAGCACATGCAACCGAGCTGCAGTTCCGCCAGTGCCCCGCAGATCGGGGCTTCAAACCGCGAGCGGATCAGGTACTGACGGCCATACAATCACAGACCAAGGTTGTGTTTCGCCGCGCCAAAACTCGGCGCGAACTCGATACCAACAGCCCCGAGATCCTGCGCAATATCACCCTGAAGATGCCGGGTATTCGGTGCAAAGTATTCCTTGGTGTTCGACGATGCAAAAACAATAGGCGCCGTCATGCCAGCTGCTCGCAGTTGGCTTGCCGCTTCGATGTATGCCTCGACAATCACGCAATCTTTCATCGACTCCTTGCCACGCCGAGCAGGAGTACGAGGCTCATTGACGCGCCTGAATGCCCGGCTGGCAACGCCATCGTTGTGTGGCACCAACTGGGCGACTTGTTTCCACCGATCGAGTACCGGCTGGGCTCGGCCGACATGTCCATCGAGATGGCGGACCTGGAGATTTCCTTGGGCTCCAAAAGCCATGGCCACATCGTGAATGCGCTGGGCCTGGGCGAGGAATTTTTGCAAGGCGGCTTGCGCCTCCTGTTCCACGCTCGCAACATTGCTCGCAATTTCCAGGGTGACCTGTTCCGCCATGAGGACGATCAGGTTGGAGCCCTCTTCGGCCATCGAGAGCAAGGCGAACCCAGCATTGACGTCGCCGGTCGTGACGGTCTCACGCGTGATGTCGCGAACCACATCAAGCACGGTGCATGTGTCGACGCACAACACCGGCAGACCCAGTCCCACCAGGTGGGAAACCTCTTGCGAACTCAAGCTCATGAGCGCGACTGATCATATTGCTCAAGAAGACCGAGGGCGAATTCATAATCGATCGCCAATTCGTGGGCTGTATCTTCAGACCAATGCTCCACTTCGACGAGCCATC
>JACCDS011636367.1_pt1 | contig 29364 bp, 17 predicted proteins | sample 7446441 | NCBI WGS metagenome assembly JACCDS01 (sample SAMN15323445, study PRJNA562643) | freshwater metagenome | isolation source: river surface water | place: USA:Blue River Watershed | collected 2017-08-17 | reverse complement strand
TTTGCGGGAGCAGCTTTTTTTGCCGCTACTTTTTTTGCAGTTGCCATGATTTTCTCCTTGATCAAGTTGAGAACTCAACGGAAAGGGAACGCTTGGTGCTTGTTGGATTGCACAAAGCGATCCATGGTGCTGAGGGAAGCCTCAACACCATGAACGCGGAAAAGCCACAAAACCCATCACCCGAAGATGATGGCGTTTGTGGCTGGAGGAAGGGTGTCATTGCAGGGTTGTTCAGAAGATCAGTCCCAGGACAAAGCCCCGCCAGATTGGTACTCGATGACCCGGGTTTCAAAGAAATTGCGTTCTTTCTTCAGGTCAATCATTTCACTCATCCATGGGAACGGGTTTTCTTCGTTCGGGAAAAGTGCCTCCAAGCCAATTTGGGTGGCGCGGCGGTTGGCGATGTAGCGCAAGTAACCTTTGAACATCGACGCGTTCATGCCCAGCACGCCGCGTGGCATGGTGTCTTCGGCATAACGGTACTCGAGTTCAACGGCTTTCAAGAAAAGTTCTTTGATTTCTGCTTTGAACTCGGCGGTCCACAGTTGGGGGTTCTCGAGTTTGACAGTGTTGATCAAGTCGATGCCAAAGTTGCAGTGCATGGATTCGTCACGCAAGATGTACTGATACTGCTCAGCAGCACCGGTCATCTTGTTTTGACGGCCCAAGGCCAAAATTTGGGTGAAGCCCACGTAGAAGAACAAACCTTCCATCAGGCAAGCGAAGACGATCAGTGACTTGAGCAAAGTCTGGTCGTTTTGCAGAGTGCCTGTTTTGAAGTTGGGGTCCATGATCACGTTGATGAACGGGATCAGGAACTCGTCTTTGTCGCGGATGGATTTGACTTCGTTGTAAGCGTTGAAGATTTCGCTTTCATCCAAACCCAGCGATTCCACGATGTATTGGTAAGCGTGGGTGTGGATGGCTTCTTCGAAGGCTTGGCGCAACAAGAACTGGCGGCACTCAGGTGCCGTGATGTGGCGGTAGGTGCCCAATGTGATGTTGTTGGCGGCCAAGGAATCGGCGGTGACAAAGAAGCCGAGGTTGCGCTTGACGATGCGGCGCTCGTCTTCGGTCAGACCATTGGGGTCCTTCCACAAGGCGATGTCACGGTTCATGTTCACTTCCTGCGGCATCCAGTGGTTGGCGCAGGTGGCGAGGTATTTTTCCCAAGCCCATTTGTATTTGAAAGGCACCAACTGGTTGACGTCGGTTTGGCCATTGATGATGCGCTTGTCTGCGGCATTCATGCGGCGAGGGCTGGATGTGGGAGATGCGGCAGCAGACGCTGCTGATGCATCAGCGCCAGAAAAAGGAGGCATCGCAGTTGGCGATGTTGGTTTGACTTGATCGTCCCAGGACAACATAAAAAATTCCAGTTCTCAAATTATGAAAGCAAGTGCGCAAAATGAAAAGAGTGGAAGCCCTTTTTTCGATCTGCGACACCGTGAAGTGTTGCTCAATTGCATCGCACTTTGCATGTCACAGCAAAGTGCGATGTTTTTCGAATTACTGGCAAGCCTCACAACCGACATCATCGATCGCTGAAAACTTCACATCAGTGGCCGGCGAGCTGTTCATCTGAGCAGGCACTGCAGCGTCCATCGCGCTCATGCCCGATGTGGGGGCGCCCGAAGACACCGCGTTGTGTGAACCGGCTTGCACCGTCGATTTCTCAACTTGCGTTGCGCTGGATGTGCGCAGGTAGTAGGTGGTCTTCAGACCGCGCAACCACGCCAGTTTGTAGGTGTCGTCGAGCTTCTTGCCCGATGCGCCCGCCATGTAAATGTTGAGCGATTGCGCTTGGTCAATCCACTTCTGGCGACGTGCCGCAGCTTCCACCAACCAGGTGGTTTCGACTTCAAAAGCGGTCGCATAGAGGGCTTTGACTTCTTGCGGCACGCGGTCGATTGGGCGCAAAGAGCCGTCGAAGTGTTTCAGGTCCATGACCATCACGTCATCCCACAGGCCCAGACGCTTAAGGTCGCGCACCAAATAGCTGTTGATGACCGTGAACTCGCCGGACAAGTTGGACTTGACGGACAAGTTGCCAAAGCAAGGTTCGATCGAGGCATCAACGCCAATGATGTTGGAAATCGTGGCGGTGGGGGCAATGGCCACGCAGTTGGAGTTGCGCATGCCGTCTTGTGCAATTTTCTTGCGCAGGCTGTCCCAGTCGAGGGTGGACGAACGGTCGACCTCGACATAGCCACCGCGTTCTCGCTCGAGCAAGTTGAGGGTGTCCAGCGGCAAGATGCCTTGGTCCCACAACGAGCCTTTGTAAGTGGCGTACTGGCCGCGCTCTTTGGCCAACTCGGTCGATGCCCAATAGGCGTAGTAGCAAATCGCTTCCATCGACTGGTCGGCAAATTCCACCGCCGCTTGCGAGGCGTAAGGAATGCGCATTTCGTACAGCGCGTCTTGGAAACCCATCAGACCCAAGCCCACGGGGCGGTGACGCATGTTGGAGTCGCGGGCTTTTTTGACAGCGTAGTAGTTGATGTCAATCACGTTGTCCAGCATGCGCATGGCGATCGTGATGGTCTGCTTCAGTTTCTCGTGGTCAATGACTTTGCCGTTGCCGCTGTCTTTGAGGTGGCGCGACAAGTTCACCGAGCCCAAGTTGCAGACCGCAGTTTCGGTGTCGCTGGTGTTCAGGGTGATTTCAGTGCACAAGTTAGAGGAGTGCACCACGCCGCTGTGCTGTTGTGGTGAGCGGACATTGCAAGGGTCCTTGAAGGTGATCCAAGGGTGGCCGGTTTCAAACAGCATCGACAGCATCTTGCGCCACAGGTCGGTGGCGGGCACTGTTTTGCTGGGCTTGATTTCGCCACGGGCGGCTTTTTGCTCATAAGCCACATAGGCTTTTTCAAATGCCAGGCCGAACAAGTCGTGCAAATCAGGTACATCAGAAGGCGAGAACAAAGTCCAGTTGCCTTTTTCCATGACGCGGCGCATGAACAGGTCAGGAATCCAGTTGGCCGTGTTCATGTCGTGGGTGCGGCGACGGTCATCGCCGGTGTTCTTGCGCAATTCCAAGAACTCTTCGATGTCCAAGTGCCAGGTTTCCAAATAGGTGCAGACCGCACCTTTGCGTTTGCCACCTTGGTTAACGGCCACGGCGGTGTCATTGACCACTTTGAGGAAAGGCACAACGCCTTGTGATTCGCCGTTGGTGCCTTTGATGTGGGAGCCCATGGCACGAACGCGGGTCCAGTCGTTGCCCAGGCCGCCTGCAAACTTCGACAACAAGGCGTTTTCTTTGATGGACTCGTAGATGCCATCCAGATCGTCGGGCACCGTGGTCAGGTAGCAACTGGACAATTGCGAGCGCAAAGTACCGCTGTTGAACAGGGTGGGTGTCGAGGACATGAAGTCGAACGACGAGAGCACTTCGTAGAACTCGATGGCACGGGCTTCGCGGTTGATTTCGTTGAGCGACAGGCCCATCGCGACGCGCATGAAGAAGGCCTGAGGCATCTCGATGCGTTGCTTGCGGACGTGCAAAAAGTAACGGTCATACAGGGTTTGCAAACCGAGGTAGTCGAACTGCAAATCGCGTTCGGGCTTGAGCGCCGTGGCCAGTTTCTTCAGGTCAAACTGCAACAGTTTTTCATCGAGCAGGTCGTTGTCCACGCCTTTTTTGATGAACTGGGGGAAGTAGTTGATGTACTCCTCGGCCATTTGGGCTTGCGTCACTTCTTTGCCAAAAATTTCTTTGGCGATGGTGTGCATCAGCAAACGCGCGGTCACATAGGTGTAGTCCGGGTCTTTTTCGATCAGGGTGCGTGATGCCAAGATCGAGGCTTTGTAAACCTCTTCCATCGGCACACCGTCGTACAGGTTGCGCATAGTTTCAGCCACGATGGGGTCGGGGCTGACGTCTTTACCCAAACCAGCACAGGCGTTCACCATCAAGGATTTGAGGTAATCCAGATCAAGGGCCACACGCTGGCCGCCGTCGATGACATGCAAGCGTGGCTCGGCGGGTGTGGCGGCCGCTTGCTGTTGTTGTGCACGCTCTTGTGTGCGACGCTCGCGGTACAACACATAAGCCCGGGCCACTTCGTGGTTGCTGCTGCGCATCAAGCCCAATTCGACTTGGTCTTGCACGTCTTCAATGTGGAAAGTGCCGCCGCCTGGGCGTGAGCGCACCAACGCGCGCACCACGTTTTGCGTCAATTCTTCCACCACTTCACGCACGCTGGCAGAGGCGGCGCCTTGGGTGCCATGCACAGCCAAAAAGGCTTTCATCAACGCCACTGCAATCTTGTTCGGCTCGAACGACACCACGGCGCCGTTGCGTCGAATGATCTGGTAATGCGCCAGTGTCTGGGTGGTCGGGGTGCTGCTGTGTGAGGCGGTGGGCTGGTGCATTTGCCCGGTAGAAGTCGTCGAGATGTTCAGATCGGTTTGCATGGTCATTTTCTTTAGTTTTTGGATCGCGTTGAATCTGGAATTTGCCGCTTGAACGGGCGTCAAATTGAATTGTGAAAATTTGTAAGAGACACTATATATGGTGTCTGAAGTCATTACAAGCCACTACAGGTAGTGTACTTGTCTGTTTTGTCAGTTTCCCAAAAAAAGACAAATAAATGCCGCAGGCCGGGCGCCTGAAGTCGCTTTTCACTGGCTGAAAAAAGCATCCCCAACACCGCATTTGCAGGGGCTTTTTTTGCGCGGCTCAAGTGTGGTGCGGGTTCTGAGGGATTTGTCGAGAAGAAGCCTTGATTGGCGTGCCCTGCACAGGGGGGAGTCAGGCAAGTTAGGCTCACAGAGGTCTGCGAGGCGCACATTTTTTGCCGCTGAAATTTTTTTTCGAATGCGGCGGGACAGCGGGCCAATCAGGGAAAAACCTGAGGCGGAAAATCCAACAAATTTTTCAAACGATCCCAACTGAAGCCTGGGCCGGGATCTTGTTTCCGTCCGGGTGCAATGTGTTCGTGCCCCGCGATGTGTTGGACGGGGAATGCCAGGCCAATGTCCTGGCACAGCTGCGCCAAGGTTTGGTACTGAGCCTCTTCGAAGGTGTGCCCCTCCAGGCCTTCGAGTTCGATGCCGATCGAGTCGTCGTTGCAGTTGGCCCGGCCTCTGTAGGACGACTGCCCCGCGTGCCAAGCGCGGTCATGGCAGCTGACAAATTGCCAAAGCGTGCCGTCTCGGCGAACATAAAAATGAGACGAAACCTCCAAGCCGCGAATGCTTTGAAAGTAAGGGTGCGCCTCCCAATCGAGTTGGTTGGTAAACAAGCGTTGCACGTGGTCACCGCCGTATTGCCCCGGTGGCAGGCTGATGGAGTGCACCACGATCAGATCAATGCAAGCGCCCTGGGGTCGCGCTCCAAAATTGGGCGAGTCAAGCCGTTGCGCTTGTGTATGCCAGCCGTCTTGGCCGATGGGCGAGATGGGGTCGCTGGCAGGCGCACGCATCACCGCTGTGCCATCAAACTGGGTTGCGGTCTTGCGCTGCAGTCCGGTGCTCGGTGCTGCAGTAAACCCCTTTTTGGCCGTTCACGGCTTCTTCATGGGGCAGGTGGATGCCGCAATGGGCGCAGGTCACCATTTCTGAGGGCTTCGCTGGCTCTGCGGGGGGTGCTCCGGCCGATGGGGGTTTGGCGCGACCCCGTTTGATGGCCCAGATGACCACCAAGACCACCAACAATATAAAGAGGTACTTCATCCGGCACGCCCCAGCAAGATTTCCATCACAAAGCGAGAGCCTGCATAAGACAACAGCAGCAAACTTGCGCCAATGTAGAGCACCCGGACCGCACGCCGACCACGCCAACCCCATTGGCTGCGACCGAATAACAGAACCGCAAAAGTGATCCAAGAGAGCAGGGCAAAAATGGTTTTGTGGTCCCAGCGCCAATGCGCGTGACCTTGCCCGTACAAGGCTTCGCCAAACAAAACACCGGCCATCAACGTGGCGGTCAGCAAGATGAACCCCGCAATGACGAATCGGAACATGAGGCGTTCCAGGGTCAGCAAGGGAAGGCCGCTGTCGGCGTCATGGGCCAAGCGGATATCGTGTTCGGCGCGCGTCATCATCCAGGCATGCACCACCGCAGCGGCAAACATGCCGTAAGCCGACAGCCCCAATGCCCAATGCAGTGGCAGCCAAGCCGACACCTGTGTCGTCAATGGGGTGCCCGGAAAGAGCCACGCCAACAGCACGGCAATGCTGCCCAGTCCACCCATAGCCCAACGCGCTTTGAAGGTCGGGAAGAACTGGCTTTCCACCATATAAGCGGTGACCACCAGCCAAGCGGTCACGGAAATGGCGGGGGCGAAGCCAAACCGAGCAGGCCCAATCAGCGTGCTCAGCAAGGCGACCGCATGGGCCAGCCAAGCCAACCAGAGCAAGCGACGCGCATGCGCATCGGTGAGCCTGCCCGCGACCAAAGCGGGCAACCCGTAGGCCAACGCCGCCAACACGGTGACGGGCAGCATCCAAAATGGGGGACTCGCTAAAATCATGATTCAGAGTTTAGCCTTTCAGGCGAGGCCGCAGGGGCTTCGCCGCACCGCTGAACTTAATTTTTTTCTGGATTTTCCACCCATGGCCTCCGCTCTGACCGACAAACTCTCACGCCTCGTCAAGACCATCAGCGGACAGGCTCGCATCACCGAGTCGAATGTGGCCGACATGTTGCGCGAAGTGCGCATGGCCTTGTTAGAGGCCGATGTGGCGCTGCCGGTGGTGCGCGATTTCATTGCGCGGGTCAAAGAAAAAGCCTTGGGTCAAGAAGTTTTGGGTTCGCTCAAGCCCGGTCAGGCGCTGGTGGGGGTGGTCAACCGCGAATTGGCCGCCACCATGGGCGAGGGGGTGTCGGACATCAATTTGGCCGCGCAACCGCCCGCCGTGATCTTGATGGCCGGTTTGCAAGGTGCCGGTAAAACCACCACCACCGCCAAATTGGCCAAGCACCTGATTGAAAAGCGCAAGAAAAAAGTGCTGACGGTCTCGGGTGACGTCTACCGACCCGCCGCCATTGAGCAGCTCAAAACCGTGACGGCCCAAGCCGGCGCCGAGTGGTTTCCCAGCTCGCCCGATCAAAAGCCTTTGGACATTGCCCGCGCAGCTATTGATTACGCACGCAAGCATTTCTTTGACGTGTTGCTGGTGGACACCGCAGGTCGATTGGCCATTGACGAAGCCTTGATGACCGAGATCAAAGGTTTGCATGCCGAACTCAAGCCGGTGGAAACCTTGTTTGTGGTGGACGCCATGCAAGGTCAAGATGCGGCCAACACCGCGCGCGCTTTCAGCGACGCCTTGCCCCTGACGGGCATTGTGTTGACCAAGCTTGACGGCGACTCTCGCGGCGGTGCCGCGTTGTCCGTGCGCCAAATCACCGGCGTGCCGATCAAGTTTGCCGGTACCAGCGAGAAGATTGATGGCCTCGAGGTATTCGACGCCGAGCGCCATGCAGGCCGCATTTTGGGCATGGGCGATATCTTGGCCTTGGTGGAGCAAGTCACCGCGGGTGTGGACATCGAGGCGGCTCAAAAGTTGGCAGCCAAAGTCAAGAGTGGTGGCGGCTTTGATTTGAACGATTTCTTGGCGCAAATCCAGCAGATGAAACAGATGGGTGGTTTGTCGAGCCTGATGGACAAGTTGCCCTCACAAATGGCGGCCAAAGCCGGCTCGATGGACATGGACAAGGTCGAAAAAGACATTGGCCGCAAGCAAGGCATCATCCACAGCATGACGCCAAAAGAGCGCAGCAGACCTGATCTCATCAAGGCCACTCGCAAGCGCCGAATTGCGGCGGGTGCAGGTGTTCAGGTGCAAGACGTCAACCGCATGCTCAAAGAGTTTGAGCAAATGCAAGACATGATGAAAAAGATGTCGGGCGGCGGCATGATGAAGATGATGAAGCGCATGGGGGCCATGAAAGGCATGATGGGCGGCGGCGGTTTTCCCGGCATGCCCCGCTGAAAGTCGGCGGTTTACCGCCGACCGTCTTGGCTTAATCCCGAATCAGCAACTCACCGCGCAGCGAGTGCGACAGACCTTGCGTGATGCGCACATCGGCCATCTGGCCAATCCAGCGGTCCATGTTGGGCCCACCCGGAAAATTCACCACCCGATTGCATTCGGTGCGACCCGCCAGTTCGGTCGCATCTTTGCGTGAGGGGCGCTCAACCAAGATGCGCTGCACCGTGCCCACGCGGCTTTCGCCAATGCGTTGCACGTTCTCTTCGATGGTGGCTTGCAGGTGGTGCAATCGGCGCAACTTGACTTCATGTGGCGTGTCGTCGTGCAAATTGGCGGCCGGTGTGCCGGGGCGTGGGCTGAAAATAAAACTGAAGCTGGTGTCAAAACCCACATCGGTGATCAGCTTCATCATCTTGTTGAAGTCGTCTTCGGTTTCGCCAGGAAACCCGACGATGAAATCGCTGCTGAGCGACATGTCGGGACGAATGGCCCGCAACTTTCGAATCGTGCTTTTGTACTCCATGGCGGTGTAGCCGCGTTTCATGGCCATCAAAATGCGGTCGGAGCCATGTTGCACGGGCAGGTGCAAGTGGCTCACCAATTTGGGCACTTTTTCGTAGCAGTCAATCAGCCTTTGGGTGAACTCATTGGGGTGGCTGGTCACATAGCGGATGCGCTCGATGCCGGGCATGTCGGCCACATATTCAATCAGCATGGCGAAGTCAGCCATTTCTGTGGTGTTGCCCATCTTGCCCCGGTAGGCATTTACGTTTTGGCCCAGCAGTGTGATCTCTTTCACGCCCTGCGCGGCAAGCCCTGCGACTTCCACCAACACATCGTCAAAGGGGCGTGACACTTCTTCGCCTCGGGTGTAGGGCACCACGCAGTAGCTGCAATATTTGCTGCAGCCTTCCATGATCGATACAAAGGCCGTTGCCCCTTCCACTTTGGCCGGTGGCAGGTGGTCAAACTTTTCAATCTCGGGAAAGCTGATGTCCACTTGCGGGCGTTGTTTGCGCTCGCGTTCGGCAAGCAGATCGGGCAAACGGTGCAGCGTTTGCGGACCAAACACCACGTCAACATAAGGCGCACGCTTGATGATCTCTGCGCCTTCTTGGCTGGCCACACAGCCGCCCACGCCAATCAACACGCCCTTGGCTTTCAGATGTTGCACGCGGCCCAAATCGCTGAACACTTTTTCTTGCGCCTTCTCGCGCACCGAGCAGGTGTTGAACAAAATCAAATCGGCTTCGTCCACGTCTTGCGTCGGTTCATAGCCTTGAGCGGCCCCCAACACATCGGCCATCTTGTCCGAGTCGTACTCGTTCATCTGGCAACCAAAAGTTTTGATGAAGACCTTCTTGCTCATGCGCTCACCTGCGGTGTGATGAGTTCAAGGCAAAGCAAGGCGAGCCCGTTCAAGGGCAAAGTGCAGCGGTTCATGGTGTAGATCCAGAGGCTGTTGAAGGAAAGCGCAGAGGGCGCTTGAGAGCTGCGATTATCGCAGGCGGCGTGGCGTGGCGCGATCCGATGAAAGAACAAATGCCAGCATTGGCGCAAGAACCAACTTGCGACTTCAGGCACGAACAGACCCGATCGAAAGCCAAACAGGCATTGATCAGAAAGCGATTAGAAAGCGAACAGACCCCAGCGGGATGTTCAGTTGTCCGCCGACTTGGGCTTAAAAAACATCGGATAAGCGCGTTGCACCGTGGGGCTGTCGTAGGCCCAGCTGTGGCATTGCCCCAAATAAAACGGCGGCTCGTTCACGGTCGGCTGGGCTTGGCCCGCCAACTCGCGGCGTTGCCATTGGCCTGAGGGCAGTGTTTGGTAGGCCGCTGTGGCCATGTTGAACAACATTTCTCGCAAGTGTGTGCACCCCGCGGTGCCGCCCACATGTTGGTTGATCACTTTGCGCCAACCTGCTCCCATGGTGCAGCCAATCAGCTTGTGCATGCCGTGGGGCGCGCCGGCACATTCGGGGTGCGGAATGTCGTCCATTGAGGTGGCAATGTCCTGAATCACCATTTGGTCGTTCAGCGTGACGCGCACTTTCAAACCATGAATGGGTTCCTCTGGTGGGAAGGGGCGCTCGGTCGAGACCTGAAAACCATATGGCTTGGTGTCCGTCAGGTGGGCCTCGATGTCCCACAAACCATCCTCGCGGTCAAAGCCTTGAAAGACCACGGTTCGGGTGTGGGACAGTTTTCGGGGGGCAGGGGTGGGAAGTGCCAAGGGAAAATCTCGCAAATCAGAGGTGGAATCGGTCGATCATAGCGACGCTCAGGGGCTTGAAACAGGGCAAGTCCAGCCCATTTCCAGCCAGTGTGCATAGCCCGACTTGAAGGGCCATGCGGTGTATTGCACGGGCGTGCCCGGTGGCAAAACATGTTCTGTCAGGTGGTCGAGCCAAGGGCTGACGGCACCGATTTTTTGAAGCCATGCTTGTGCTTCTGGGGCTTCCATGGCCAAGCCGGCATGGGTGCGGTGCGCTGGTGGACAAGGGGTATGTGCAAGGGTGGGGCCGGACATGCGGTCGTGCACACTGCCCCAAGACACTGGGGCTAAGGTTTTTTGCAGGGCTTTCAAACGCCGGTGCGTGGCATCGCTCGGATCATGGTGGGTTTGTGGCCGGGGGGCTGCGTGGGGCGCGCGGTGCGCAACGGGCGGCTCGATAAAACGCAATTGCCCCAGCACATTGTCAAACCAATAAAAAGCTTGGGGCATGCGTTGCACCAACTCGGCCAACTGGGCCAAACCGTCGCCTGTGTGAAATTGCAAGGTCGTGCCATGGCGTTGCAGTTCGCGCGCATGGCGCCACTTGAACAAAGGGGCCGCCAAGGGGTCAATGTCCCAAGCGTGGATTTCGTCAAACTGCTGCAACCAAAGGGTGGGCAACATCCAGCCTGCGCTGGCGCCCATCAAGACCAATTGCCCTCGCGGCATCTTTTGCGCCATCAACCAATCGGAAATTTCGGCAGAGGCCGCGGCCCATCGCTTTTGCGAAGCCCATGCGCGTCCATGCCAAAACCATCCACCCGATAAGTTCATGGCCGAACTTTAGCCTTTTTGGCTGCGCCTTGGCCCCGCCCCCCGGGTCTGCGCGACCTGAACCATTGCAACTGGCCGCAAGGCAACGGCTGGCCTTTTTTGTGTATAATTTTTGGCTTGATGATCGCATCGTCGGCTTCAAAAGAGCTGATGAAGGCGGTGTTTCATGGGTGATATAGCTCAGTTGGTTAGAGCGCAGCATTCATAATGCTGATGTCGGTGGTTCAAATCCACCTATCACCACCAAATTCAATGTGTCAGACCCCGTCTGGCATTCGCATGACCCGCACGCCCGACCGGCGCTGCGGGTTTTTTGTTGCGTCATCGACCTGAATCGTCGACCCAAACCACCAACCCGCACCGGTTGGCTGGGCTTAATTTTGGGCTTCGCTCAACCACTTCAGCACCGGCGCAATGGCAAATTCTGGTGCCGTGAAGTGCTCTGCACCTTCCAAAATGGCGTATGCGCTTTTGGGGTGTTGTGGCCAACTCGAGAAAAAATACGCCTTGCCCAATTCAGCAGTCAGGTCATGGGGGCCCCCAATCAAGACCAGCAAGGGTATTTTTTGGCTGACATTTTTGGCTGAAAGTGACATCGAAGCCCAGCCATTCGGATCGAAATAACTGACAAAGACAGAGGCTTTCATCGCGATATCGCGTCGTTTTCCTGAATTGAAATCGGTGAATGTTTCCAGCTCTTCGCCTTTGCCAGCTTTGACCATGTTGGCCGCAGTCGCCAAGCTTTTCTTGTAAAGCTGGCTGGTGCTGGGCAGCTCTATCGTGTGCCCGGGGGCAATGGCAATGACCCCGTCAATGGCTTGCTTGCCATAAGCCGCATGCGCCACAGAGCCATTGGCACCAAAGCTGGTGCCCATCACATAGACCCGCTGCAAACCTTTGGCACGCAGCTTCAGGACGATGTCGTCTAACTCGTTGATGGCGACTGGATATGGGGCATCGTAGCCGCGTTTGGTACTCCAGGGCATGAACGGGGTGGTCACCTCATAGCCATGGGCTTTCAGGGCATCGGCCAAACTTATGATGTTGCCATGAGGCGCCCCCCACTTGCCGTGCAACAACACGATGCCAGCGTTTTTGGGCTCGGTCTGCGCATGCAAATTGGTGTGCGACAGGGCCCCCATGAATGCCAAAACCAGCCATGTCACTCGGAGCCATTGACGCATGGCATTCACCTTGGAGTTCAATTGATACCGGCCAAGAATAGCACTTGACGCTCTTTCCTTGAGCGCGCTCATGGGTCGATGGAATCAGGGCGTTGATGCAGGCAAAATGCCAGTTCGATGCGCTCACAAAGCGCCACCATTTTCAAACCCCAAGTGATGCGAGTCCCGGATGCGCTTTAACGTCATGCGAGCCTTTTTGGTTTCAGTGCTGCTGGCATTGTTGGGCTTCCATGCTGCAGCACAAGATGGGATCTTGCAACGCGCTTGGTTCGAGGATCGCAGCGGACAGCAAAGTTTTGCGCAGGTGAAAGACGCCCGCTTTCAGACCTATGAAGGCGTGCTGAGCAAAGGCTTCGGCTCATCAGCCATTTGGGTCAAGCTCACCATTGATGCTCCGGCAGCTGGAACAAAAGCCGGGAACATGGTCTTGCGATTGCGCCCCGTTTATTTGGACAGCATTGAGGTCTTCGACCCGGCCGTGAGCGACGGCTTGGCGGGCCACACTGGCGACACGCTACACCCCGCATTGCAGCCCTTGCGTGGGTTGGACTTCATGGTGCCCTTGGCCGAAGGCCCACTGCCGCGTGACATCTATTTGCGCGTCACCTCCACCAGCACACGCCAAATTCATGCTGAAGTGGTGCTTGAGCAAAACCTGTTGCAACAACTGCCTCAGCAACACTTGTTGTTTGCGTTGTATGTGGGTGTGGTCACCATTTTTGCCATTTGGGGCGTGATTTATTGGGCCTTCACCCAAGACAAGATGGTCGGCCTTTTTGGGGTGAAGCAAACGGCCGCATGGGTCTACGCTCTGTGCTCGTTGGGCTACATGCGCATGTGGTGGCCCAATGCTTGGCCGGCCGCTGGGCTGGACTATTTGGCATCGCTGTTCAGCATGCTGGCCACCACGTCGGCCATTTACTTTCATTACACTTTTTTGCAAGACTACCAACCGCGGCGATGGGCGGTGTGGGCGTTGCGCGGCTTGGTTTATTTGTTGCCCATCAACTTGTTTTTGTTTTTCTCCGGGCAACCCACTTTGGCGCTCAACATCAACATGATGTCGGTTTTGTTTGCGCCCTTTGTCATGCTGGCCGCTGCTTGGACAGCCAAGGGCTGGGGACTGACTTCGCAAGGCTCGACGGGCTCGGCCGTCAAGCTCTCTCGTTTTTTGGTGGTCGGTTTTTACACCGCCTTGGTGATGATTTTGTGCTTGGCGGCGCTGCCCGCTCTTGGGGTGGCGCGTGGCGGCGAGGTGGCACTGTATGTGGTTCAAGCGCATGGCCTGGCCAGCGCCTTGATGGTCGTGCTGTTGCTGCAGTACCGCACTTACCTGATGCGCAAAGCCCAATTTGAAGACCAGCAATTGTTGGCACGCACACAATTGCAGGCAGAGCAAGACCGGCGACTGCGCGACGATCAAGACAAACTGTTGGCCATGCTGACGCACGAGCTCAAAACGCCGCTGTCGACCATTTATATGCGGCTGGACGAGGAAGGCAAAAACGCACAAGCTATCAAAAAGTCCATCAGCGAAATGAACACGGTCATTGACCGTTGTGTTCAGGCCAACAAGGTGCAAGACCAAAAATTGCAGGTTCAAAGCGACCCGGTCGACCTGATGCTGCTGATCGATGATGTGGTCACCAGTGCCCCATCGCCCGAGCGTATTGAGGTGCAGTCAAGCGCACAGCACCGCTTGCAAACCGACCGGCAGTTGCTGGGCATTGTGTTGAGCAACTTGGTCGAGAACGCTTGCAAATACTCGGCCAAAGACAGTCGAATTGACATCGCGGTCGAGGACTTGGGCAGCCAGGTTCAACTGACATTCAAAAACACCACAGGGCGCGCTGGGTGGCCCTCTGAAACACGTATTTTTGAGAAGTACTACCGAGGCTCAGGCGCGCAGGGTCAGGCAGGAACCGGCTTGGGCTTGTTTTTGGTGCAAAGCTTGGTGGCCTCGCTGGGGGGGCGCATTGCTTACCAGCCCACGGCAACGCAAGTTTGCTTTGTCTTGACTTTGCCCAAATCAAACGCTGGGGCCTTGTGATGCCAAAGGCTTTTTCATGGTCTGTTTTTGATACATTGGCGCCATGACAGACTTGCCTACGTTGCACATTCTGATTGTCGAAGACAACGACAATTTGCGCGAAGCCACGCAAGAGTTGTTGGCGCAACAAGGTCATCAAGTGACAGCCATGTCGTGCGCTGAAGATGTGGACGACACGCCCACACGGGATGTGCCCGATCTGTATTTGATTGATGTGAACCTGCCGGGTGAAAACGGGTTCAGTTTGGCTGAGCGCATTCGCAAAAGCCATCCTGCAGCAGGCATTGTGCTGATGACTGCCCGTGGCCAACTCGAAGACCGTCTGCTGGGGTACACCTGTGGCGCAGACAATTATTTGATCAAGCCGGTCGAGCAATCCGAGTTGCTGGTGTGTATTCAAAGTCTGGCTCGGCGCATCAAACCCGCCAAACCCCACGCAGAAGCCGACTTGGTGCTAGATGTGCAAGCGCTGTCATTGCGCGGTCCACTTGAGAGCGTGTCGCTCACTTACCCAGAGAGTTTGTTGTTGATGGCCATGACCCGCGCAGTGGGCCAAAAGCTCGAACGCTGGCAGGCCATGCAATTGGTTGACGCCAAAGACAAAGGCCTGTCGCCCGCTAATTTAGAAATGCGCATCAGCGCTTTGCGCAAAAAGATGGATGCCTGCGGAGCCCCTGCTGAGGCCATCCGCACCATCAGGGGCTTTGGTTATGCGCTGAGTTGTCACGTCAAAGTGTTGTGACGGTTCAGGCCTTCACCGTCACCCGTGCCCCATCCCTTTTTTCTGCCTTAGACGTCGCCGGCGCCATCGGCGCTTTTGCTTTTTTTGCCCGCTCCGCGTGGCTTGCGCAGGCCATTGCTGGCCAGGGTTTCAATGTGCGGCATGTTCTCGGGCGCAGGCACCGCGGTGTTGGAGGGAGGGGCGATTTTGTTGGCCACATGGCTCAAGCCCGAGTAGACATACTTCTTGATGTTGTCCAGTGTTTTGCTGCCGCCTTGGGCCTCTTCTTGTTCGGCTTGAGCATCGTCATTGGCCATAGCGGCAGGGGCTGAAGCAGCGTCTTGCGCCGCATCAGCAAGGGCCTCATTGGGCGTTGCATTTGCTTGCGCTTGTTGTGCAGCCACCTGGGCACCCAAACGTGCGGCTTGAGAAAAATGCGCCGAGATCAGACGCTTGAGTTCATCTACTTGTGTGAACGCATATTCCACATCGGGAAAGATGGCAGGCGCATTCAATAATTTGCCCTCTTCGGTCAACAAGGCCGTCTGAACTGCGATGCCAGCAGGCGTTGTTTCCACCAAAAAAACGCTGCGTCCTTTGATGACTTGTTCAGACGATTCGGTGTTGTTTGCTTCCTCAGACATGACGGCATTCTCCTCAGGTTGAACTCATGTATAAACCGTTTGAGTTTACCTATATTCGACATGCAGTTGTCTCTTGAGCCTCGTCAGCAAGCCCCAGATATTCAGGTTTTGAAAATCTTGGGTGTGGTGCTGGCCGTTCATTTGGCCTTGGCTTGGTTGATGTTGTTTGCGCCCACTCTCCCGCTGCCGCCAAAAATTCCCGCCATCACGATCGATATCTCGGCAGCGCTTCCTGAACAGCGGCGTGGACTTGAAGAACCGGTTGAGGCCCAGTCGGGGCAAAACGCTGCGACCAGTCGTCCGCCTGCACCTCGCGCAGTGGCCAAATCTGCGCCGACAGCACCACCGGCCAAGCCCGAAAAACCCTTGATGCCTAGCCCGCCCAAGAGCGAGACGGCGCCCACCAAAACGGTTGACAACGTGGCGCCCGTGGCCCCTCCGCCAGAGCCCATGGCGACGGCAATGCCGAGCACCACCTCGCAGGCCGTGCCCAAAGGCCAGACAGACGTCACACAAGAAACGGTGCGCACCTCAGAGCCCGATTTGCAAGCAGCCTACAAAGACAACCCCAAACCGCCGTATCCCAAAGCGGCCTTTCGCGCAGGCGCTGAAGGCACTGTCGAAATCGCTGTGGTCGTGAACTCCGACGGGTCTGTGGCCAGCGCGGTGGTGGCACTCAGCAGTGGCCATGAACTGCTCGACAAATCGGCACTCGACACGGTGAAGGGTTGGCGCTTCAAGTCGGCACGCAAAGATGGCGTCTTGACTAAAAGCGCGGTGCGGGTGCCCATCACATTCAGGCTCAGAGCCGCTCGATAATGGCGGGTCAAAAAAAGGATCGTAAATGTTGGATGCGTTGATTGTTCATGCCGTGTTGGTTATTTTGGTGCTGTTGTCGGTGGTCACTTGGACGCTGGCTTGGCTGAAAATTCGCCAAAACCAAAAAGCCGTGAGCGAGATGAAAAATTTTGAGCAGCAATTTTTCAAGCTCCACGATTGGTCACAACTCAAAGCGTTGCTGCAAACCGCGCAGGGCCCATTGGCCAGCATGGCCGCGGCGGGCGTGGAGGCGGTGGAAGACTTGCAGGCCAGCGGGCCGAGCGTGTTGATCGACCCTCAATTGGTGGTTGAGCGCGTGTTGCAGCAAGCCCTGCAAGAACAGTTGCGTGCACAAGAACGCGGCTTGTCAGAGTTGGCCACCATCGGTTCTATCTCGCCTTTTGTGGGACTTTTCGGCACGGTCTGGGGCATCATGAATGCGCTCAAAAACATTGGAGAGTCCGGGCAAGCCAGCATCGATGTGGTCGCCGGGCCTGTGGGTGAGGCCTTGATTGCGACGGCTGTGGGGATTGCGGTGGCGGTGCCTGCGGTGCTGTTTTACAACGTGTTGTTGCGCAAACAAAAACTGCGGGTCACCCAAATGGAGGCGTTTGCCGACTCTTTTGCGCGGTTGGCGCTGAAATATTTGTCTTCACCCTCAGGAGCCCGACCATGAGCATGCGCAGTTCGGGGGACTCTGATGGCGCCATCGCGGAGATCAATGTCACGCCGTTGGTCGATGTGATGTTGGTTTTGTTGATCATCTTTATCGTGACGGCGCCGATGATCACACCGCAAGCCATGAAAGTCACCCTTCCTCAAACGGACCGGGTGGTTCAGCGAGACCAAGCCAAAAATGAGGTCTTAGTGGTTTTAAAAGATGGCTCTCTGAATTACAAAGGGTTGGATATCACGGACGCCGGACTCAAAGCCATCATGGTCACAGACGGCAAATCGCCCCATTACCAATTGCAAGTGCAAGCCGATGAGGGGGTGCCGTATGGCCGAATTGCCCAAATCATGGCTTGGGCCCAAACAGCGGGATTGCAGAAACTCACTTTTATAACGGTTCCCAACCGCTGAGATTGTCGATTTTGTTGAAAATGAATTCTTTAGGTTTTTTTGGGTAGGTAATTGATATTTTCATAATATTCGTAATATGCGAATATTGTGCCTACATTTTTGCCCGCGGGTTTTTGCGCTCACCGTCTTGCTTTGGTTTGCAAAAGCAGGCTGGGCTCAGCCCATTCAATACCCCCCTGATCGCGCGGGTCAGTTGATGCAGCAACTGCAAAACGATCCGGCTTTAAAAGGCGGAACGCAACCTGCATTGCCCAAATTGGCGCCCCCAAATTCTCAGCCTTTGCAACCTGCTGCTGTTGCCCCTGGCGAGGACACCTTTTTGTTTAAGTCGGTCGTGCTGTCGGGTAACACCTTGGTCAACACGTCACAAATCGAGTTGTTGTTGGCACCTTGGTTGGGCAAAAACATCAGCCTTGCGCAACTGCAACAAGCCGTTGCACAAATATCAGCTTTGTACAGAGATCAAGGCTGGTTGGCGCAAGCCACCTTGCCCGATCAAGATGTTTCTGACGGGCATGTCAAGGTCACGGTGATCGAAGGCAAATTGGGTGAAGTGATCTTGCAGTTGGAAGACGGCAAGCCGCAACTCGGCGCATGGATACGACGGCGCATCCCTTCGCTGATCCAGCACTACATGCCGATTGGCAAGACCATTTATTTCAACGACATGGACAAGGCCTTGTTGTTGGCCGGTGATCTGCCGGGCACGGCGGTCTCGGGCAATTTGCAAGCCGGCAAAGTGCCGGGCACCTCGGACTTGTTGGTCAAGGTGGACAGCACGCCGATGGTGGCGGGGCAGGTCAGTACCGACAACATGGGCAGCCGTTCGACCGGTGTAGTGCGCTTGAATGCGCAGGTGCAGTTGAACTCGCCATGGGGCACGGGCGAACAGTTTTCTTTCTCGGGCAGTAAAAACGCGGGCAGCACCTACGTTCACGCTGGCGTGAGCACGCCGGTGGGCATCGAGGAATGGCGTGGTTTGATTTTCAATGCCGAAGCCAGTCGCATGGACTACCGCATTTTGGATCAGTACAAGCCGGATGGCGCTCGATTGCGGCCCGAGGGCCACAGCAATGTTTTGGGTGTCAACCTGGTGGCGCCATGGGTGCGATCGGCCAACACCAATTTGAGTTTGAATTTGGGCCTGGAATACCGTAAGGCCTTGGACAAGTCGGATCTGGAAGTGCCCGGTACCTTAGGCATTGTGCGCAACACGCAAGTGAACAACCGCAGCCTCAGCATGAACTTCAGCCACTTGGATGGCATCTGGGGTGGAGGCAATAATTTGTTGGGCTGGGTTGAAACGGGGGGCACGATTCGATTGGGCCCATCGGGAGCCGCCTCGTTGGATGCTGCAGAAGGTCGCACACAAGGCAGCTTCCAGAAAAGACGCATCACGGCTTCGCGCTTGCAGTTCATCGACGGCAAGCACGCGATCTTCATGTCGGCGTCGCGCCAGTGGGCCAGCAAAAACTTGGACTCGTCCGAAAAGCTTTACCTCGGTGGAGCGTCGGGGGTGCGAGCCTTCCCCAACAGCGAAGCGGGTGGCAGCACGGGGGTGACGGCCACCCTCGAGTTGCGGCGCGAATGGAATGCCCAGTGGCAAACCACTTTGTTCTACGACTACGGCCGCATCTCGCAATTCAAAGTGCCCGTGCGTGCCGATGGCAGCAGTCTGCTGACTGACACAACCAACGACATCATGTTGCGTGGTCGTGGGGTCTCGATGACCTATCGCTTTGTCTCGGGCGCAGAGGTCAAGGCCACGCTGGCGCGCAGGGTCTCGCCCAATCCGCAATCCAGCTCAACGGGCACCGACAACGACGGCACCTTGCGGCTCAACCGGTTCTGGCTGAACGTCAGCATGCCCTTCTAAACCACCGAAGACAGTGAACAAGGTTTACCGCGTCATCTTCAACGAAGTCACCGCCACATGGACGGTGGTGGCGGAGATTGCGCGCTCGTGTGGCAAACGCAGTTCACTCGTCAAAAAAATGGCCAAGCTGGCCGCCGTGATGGGCTTGGCCAGCCAGATGGAGTTGGCAGCGGCGGGGCCGCCGGCGCCCACCGAGTTGCCCACGCAAGGGCAGGTGGCCGCTGGCATTGCACGAATTGGCCGAGAGGGCACAGCCAGTGCCCCGGTGCTGAACATTGACCAAAGCTCGCAGCGCGCGGTCATCAACTGGGGCACCTTCAATGTGGGGTCTTCGGGCACGGTCAACTTCAACCAACCCAACGCCCAAGCGGCCACCTTGAACCGCGTGCGCGATGCCAACCCGAGCCAGATTTTTGGCAAGGTCAACGCGCCCGGCCAAGTCACTTTCATCAACCCCGCCGGGGTTTATTTTGGTAAGAGCGCGGTGCTGGATGTGGGGGCCGTGACGGCCACCACGATGAACCAAAGCGATGCCCAATTCATGGCGGGCAAATCGGAGTTTGCGCGCAATGGCGCCACTGGTGCAGTGGTCAACGAAGGCACCATTCGCGCTGCCCTTGGTGGCTATGTGGCGCTGCTGGCGCCGCAGGTGCGCAACGAAGGCTTGATCGTGGCCCAACAAGGCACGGTGGTCATGGCCGGTGCCGAAGCCGTGAAGCTCAACTTTGATCCCGCCAGCAAGTTGGCCAGCATCACCGTCAGCCCCAGCTTGATCGCCACCTTGATCGAGAACAAAACCGCGGTGCAAGCGCCCGAGGGTTTGATCATCCTCAGCGCCACGGCCTTGGATGCAATGACGGGCCAGATCATCAACAGCGGCCAACTCAATGCCAGCAGTTTGACCCGACAAGGCGGGCGCATTTTGTTGCAAAGCGGCAAGGTGCAACTCAGCGCAACCAGCGTGCTGCAAGCCAAGGGACCCACGCAAGGCGGCGAGGTGCACATCCAGGCGCAGCGCATTGAAAATGCTGGCGCGATAGATGTCTCCAGCACGCAGGGCGCTGGCGGCAAAGTGCTGCTGCAAGCCAGCAGCGCCGGCGTGCCGACCCTTGTGCCAACAACCCTGGGCACTGCGAGCACCTCCGCCTCTGTCACCTCAGCGCAGACCGCCATCGCACTCGAACCCCAGTCTCAGGTGCGTGCCGATGGCGCCGTTCGCGGCGGCGAGATTCGTCTCGAGTCAGCCCAGGCCGTGAAGCTCGAGAACGCCGCGCTGTCGGCCAGCAGTGTGGCGGGCACGGGTGGCACGGTGGTCATCGAAAGCCGTGAACTGAGCGTGACCCACAGCACCGTGTCGGTCGATGGTGATGCGCGTGGCGGCCAAGTGCAACTGCGCGCAACACCGGGCGAACAGGTCACGTCCTCAGACCCGTTGTCGCCCTTGAGCCCGATGCCGGGGGGCACCAGCGTGATGATCAGTGGCACCAGTGTGGTCAGTGCCAGCAGCCGCCGTGGGCGCGGTGGTGATGTGTCGGTCACCGGCACCACGCTGATCTTGCAAGACACCACTCGCATCGATGCCACAGGCGCTACTGGCGGTGGTGAGGTGTATGTGGGCGGTGGCTGGCAAGGCACAGGGCCATTGCCCCATGCGATCACCGTCACCATGGGCCCCGAGGTGGTGATTGATGCCAGTGCCCTCGAGCAAGGGCAAGGCGGCACGGTGGTGTTGTGGAGTGATGTTCGCAACCCTTTCTCGTTGACCTCGGCGCATGGAACGATTCTGGCCAAAGGCGGAACTCAAGGTGGTGATGGTGGGCAAATCGAGACCTCGGGTGGACGCCTCCAAGTCGATGGTGTGACCGGCTCGGCCGCTGCCCCCATGGGCAAAGCGGGCGAGTGGTTGTTTGACCCGACCAACATCACCATCGGCAGCTCGGGGTCCGCCAACAGTGGCAACGATGGCTCCAGCATTTCTGCCACTGGCATCAACAACCTCTTGAACGGCGGCACCAGCGTGACCGTCACGACCTTTTCGGGCGGGGGAGATCTGGGGAATTTGACGGTCTCGGAAGCCATCAACAAGTCCAGCGGCAACGGTGACGTGACGCTGACGCTGCGGGCCGCCAACACCATTGTCATCAGCCGCGACATTGCCCACACCGGTGGCAGTGGGCGCTTGCATTTGGTCATCGACGCCGACAACAACACCGCCGCTTCTACGGCCAATGCAAGCCCCTCTAGGGATGGTGCGGGCATTGTGATTTTGGAGGCCAACCTCTCCACGGGCGGCGGCAACCTGTTGGTGGGGGGTGTCACCCAGAACGGTTCTACCGGGGGTGATTTGTTCATTGGGGGCTCTTCCGCTCTCTCTATTTCAACCGCCGGGGGGTCGGTGGATGTCAAGGGCAACCTGATCATTGCCAACAGCAGCGCAGATGGCGTGAGCATCAACACCGCGGGCGGAGCCATTGACCTGCGTGGCGCTGTGGACTCTGGCAACCAATACACAGCCGTTGCTGGCGCCAAAACGTGGCAGCAGGCCTTTGACGATGCCAAGACGCGCTCTAATTCATGGCTCGCCACGATTGGCTCTTCGCTTGAAAATGCGCTGGCCGTGCGCGCTGCCAACACGTCCAGTGCGTGGCTCGGGGGGCAACGCATTCATGGCACCAATGAATGGCGATGGACGGCCGACCCCAGCTACAACGCAACGACCAAACCCCTTGTCTTCTTTTTCCAAGGGGCCACCACAGAGACCTCCTTGGGCTCTGGCAGCTCGGGGTCTGGTGGTACGACAGCGACGGGGTACTTTGCCAATTGGAGTGGTTGGACCAATGGCGTCGCCAGTGGTGAGCCCAACAACTGGAACGGTGGCGCGGCCACTTTCAGTATTGAGGGCGAAAGCGCTTTGCAATTCACAGGGTCACAAGGCAAATGGAACGATTTGCCGCGCGCCAGCACGACCCTTGATCAATATGTGCTCGAGACCAATCTGGCACCTTCGCGTTTGAATCTGAATGCCGGTACGGGGGCGGTCCGCATCAGCAACGCGGTCGGATTTAGCAAAGCCTTGTCGCAGCTGGACATCACGGCTTCCAGCACCACCCTGAGCGGCAGGGGTGTCATCACCACCGGGGCACAAAACTACAGCAGCGGCTTCAGCGCCGAGAACAGTGGTCGAATTGAAATTTCGGGCGCCACGATATCTTCCAGCGGCGCGGTCAGCATCAAGTCCCTCACAAACGATGTGTTCTTGAATGCCACGTTCACTCACATAGCGCCCACGGCCAGCACATTCAATGTGGAGGCGCAGCGGCACATCCAACTGGGCACCAATGCCAGCATCAGTTCCACGACCGCCGCGCTGCAGACCACACTTTGGGCCGACACCGACAAAAGTGGTGACGGGATCATTTACTTTGAAGGCAGTGGCATCAACACCAAAGGGGGCGCGCTGACGTTTGGTAAAGCCGGTCAGACCAACGTGCTGGGTGGCGCCACGGTGATGGTGGGCGGCGATGTTTTCTTCCAGCGAAGCAGCGCGCAAACCCTCAGCACCGAAGGCGGCGCCATCAACATCTACGGCGAAACCATTGTCTCCAACACCTCTGGCCTCAATGTCAACAGCGGCAATGGTGATGTGACGCTGCATGGCATGCTGAACTCTGGCAACCAGTATTCCGGTGTTCAAGTGGCCACGGCAATTTCTTGGACTGCGGCGCGAGATGCTGCCAAAGGCGCGACCGGAGGCGCCTCGGCTCTCGGGGACAGCTACTTGGCCACGATCACGTCGCGACTCGAAAATTCGATTGCCGCGCTCTCAGTGAACAACAACAGCTCTTGGCTGGGCGCCAGGCAACTGAGCAGCAACGGGGCATGGCAATGGAATGTGGGCCCTGAAATTGGCCAAGCCCTCACCTACACCAACTGGAACCCCGGCGAACCCAACAACTGCTGCACGGGCACCGCCAACGGCGCGGGCTTTTTTGGTGAAAACGCCTTGCAATTCACCGGTGCCAATTCAAGCTGGAACGATTTGTTTGACAACGGGGTGTTTTCCAGCAACTTGAATTTTTATGTGCGCGAGACCAACTTGGCTGCATCGCCTGTGACGTTCAATGCGGGCACGGGCACGCTCACACTGAAATCAAATGTTGGCTCCAGCAAGGCCATCTCGACCTTGGCGGTGACGGCGGTCACCAGCGTCATCAACAGCAACTCGATGAACACCTCGGTGGCGCAGAACTACACCGGCAACTTGACGGTCAACACCGGCAGTGGCGATTTCTTGGTGCGGGGTGGCGCGCTCAATGTCTCGGGCAACGCCACATTCAATGCCGGCCGCGTTTTGCAGCAAACCTCTTTGAATGCCACCGGTTCTGGCTCACTGACTTTCAATGCGCCGCTGGTGGCCAATGCCGATAACTTGTCCATCACCTCCGGCTCGGGCGGGGTGACCTTCAACTCGACCCTCAACAGCGACGCGGCAAGCACGCTGCGCAACCTCACCGTGACGGCCACTGGCGGCGATGTCACGCTGAACGCCACCGTGGGTGGCACTCTCAGACTCGACAATCTGTTGATCAACGCCAACAACCTGGTGGTGCCCAATGCCAACCTGTCGGTGTCGGTGGCCGAAGACCTGGTGTTGAACGCCGGCCTGAAACACGCGGGGGCCAGCGATGTCACCACCACGCTGACCGCGGGCGATGACATTTTCCTCAACGGCGCGGTGTCCACCAGCTCGAGCGGCAAACTCAATTTGTCATTGACCGGGGCTCGCTATGGCGGCGTGATTGCGTTTGAAGGCGATGTCAGCACCGGCGGTGGCAATTTGACGGCCACGGCAGAAACCATCAGCTTCCAAGCCACTTCAAACCAAACCGTCAACACCTCGGCCAGCAGTGGCACCGGTGGTGCGATTGACTTCAGCAACGTCAGCAGCACCGACACCCAAGTGGTCTTGGGGGTGCTCAACAGTGGCAGCGCCGGCACCCTCACGCTCAGCACCGGGGGTGGGGCGGTGAACATCAGGGGCAGCGTGGACAGTGCCAGCAGCGTGCAGCGCCAAACCGAGATTGGTTTGGGCTTGACCGGCTGGAGCTCCACCGCCACCCATGCCACCGGTTACGGCGATTGGGGCTCGGTTGTGGGACCCTTTGCCAACGGCAATGCCGGGGTCACCCGCACGCTCGATTTTGGCAATCAAGGCAAAAACATCACCTTCGATTTTTACCGCCTAGAGAGTTGGGACAACGAGTTTTTGCGCTTGTATGTCAACGGCAGCAAGGTGGGTGAGCGCTCGTTCGTCGAAAATGGCATCCTGACCGGCACCGAGCTCGGGACCTCGGTGACTTCGGGTTACGCCCTTCGATTCTCGCCCAGTGGCGGTGTGTTGAGCGGTGACTACAACACCACCCGTGGCTGGAACGACCAAAAGGTGGCCGTCAACCTGGACACCCCGGCGCTGGGCAGCTTCACCTTTCGGGTGGACAGCAGTTTGGATTCGGTCTGGAACGACGAAGGCTGGGGCATCAAAAACTTGTTGGTGCGCAACTTGGCCTCCAGTTATTCAGGCGCTGCGGCCCTGACGGTGAATGCCGGCGCCGGGGCCATTGGCCTCACGAGCGGTGTGGGCCAAAGCAAAACCTTGGCGGCCATGCAACTCAACAGCACCGGCGCGACCACCTTGGGCGGGGCCGTCAGGGCGACCAGCGTGACCACCAACACGGGCGGCACCTTGCAACTCAATGGCGCATCGGTCACCACCACCGGTGCACAAACCTATGGCGAAAACATCAGCTTGGGCCGTGCCGTCACCCTGACGGCTTCAGACATCAGCTCGGCGGGTACCCTCAATTTGGGGGCCAACACGCTGACCCTCAACACCCCCTCCGACATGACCATTGCAGGGGTCATCAGCGGCACGGGAGGTGCGGTCACCAAGCAAGGTGCAGGCACCCTCACGCTGTCGGGGGCCAACACCTTCACTGGCGGCATGACCATCTCGCAAGGCACCCTGAAAGCGGGCGTGAGTTCGGTGGGCAGCACCAGCGGCGCCATGGGCACGGGCACTGTCACGGTGCAGTCGGGCAGCGTGGTGGATTTGAATGGCATGACCGTGGCCAACGCGCTCAACATTTCGGGCACGGGCATTGGCAATACCGGTGTCTTGATCAACTCAAGCAGCACCGCCGCCACGGCCAGCGGTGCCGTGACCGTGGCGGCCAACGCCACTTTGGGCGGCACCGGGGCCATGACCCTGAGTGGCGCGGTGGGGGCGGGCAGCAACACGGTGACCTTTGCCAACGCGTCGGGCTTCACGGCCACCCACACCAGCAACAGCATTCAAAACATCGCCATCAGCAACACCGCGCTGACCCTCAAAACCAACCAAGCCCTGTCGGTTGCAGCCAGCAGCCTGAGTGGCAACACCACCTTGCAAACGGTGGCGGCCGACAAAGACATCACCGTTTCAGGTGCCATCACCAACAACCTCAACGACAACAGCCTGACCCTGATGGCGGCCCGAGACATTGTGTTCAGCAGCAGCGTCTCGGGGTCTTCGGGCAAAGCGCTCAATGTTTACGCTTATTCAGACACCGACAAAAGCAATGCCGGGGGCATTCGATTTGGCTCTTTCATCGACACCTGGGGCGGCCATGTGTTGCTGGGCGGGGGCACCGCCGACACCAGCACCACCTGTGCCGGCACGTTCTCGTGCACGGGCGGGTTCGCCAGCCAAGGCAATAACAACATCGGTATCCACATAACAGGAGCCACTCAGTACATCCGGGCGCGCGGCGGCAACATCACCTTGCGCGGGCTGGGCAACCCCACCGCAAGCACCTATGGTGACGGCATTCTTATCGCCAATTCGGGTGGTATCACCACCACCGGCGCAGGCACCATCTCGCTCACCGGCATTGCCACCGGGGTGTGGAACGGTGTCCGCATCGATAACACCGCCATCAGCACCGGTACGGGTGACATCACGATCACGGGCAACAGCAACTCGACGAGTTCCTATACGGGTGTGCGTTTGCACGGCAACACCGCCGTCACGACAGGCGGCAAGGTCACCGTGACGGGCGTAGGGGGCTCGGCCAATTACGGGGTGTGGGTGCTGGACACCGCCGCCATCACTGCCGGTGGAGACATCACGATCAGTGGCCAAAACGGCACCCGCAATTGGGGCACAGTCCTCGAGTCCAGCAGCGCTATTCAAACCACGGCGGGTAACCTGTCGATTTCTGGCACGGGCACTGGCGGTGTTTATTTGAACCTTGGCAGCTTGGTTGCGGCCAACAACGAGACCACCCCCACCGCGGGTGGCAACATCACCATCAGTGGCTCGGGCTCGTCCAACTACGGCGTCGAGCAAGGGTCGGGCGCCATGGCCGCGTTTGGCAGCATCACCATTCAGGGCACGGCATCCAACTACCGGGGCACGTTTTTAGGGGGCACGGGTGCCATCAAATCGGTGGGCAACCTCTCGATCACCGCTGCCAGCACTTCCGGCGATTGGTGGGCCGGTCGAATTGAGGGCAACAAACTCATCCAATCGACCACCGGCAACATCAGCATGACCAGCAGCGGGCAAGCAGGCTGGTATGTCTATGGCCGTGTGGTGGCCGGCAACGACACCAGCAACCCCACCGCGGGCGGCACCATCACCGTCAATTCCGCGGGCACCAGCAGCTACGGCTTGCAGCTCAACTCTTCGTCCTTGCTGGCGCATGGCGCGATCAACATCACCGCCACCAACACCAGCAGCAACCACGTCTTCCGGCACGAGGGCGCCACCGGTTCCATCAAGTCGAATGGCAACATCACCATTCAAGCCGGCAATTTGACGGGCAACACCGGCACATGGGGCTTGGTGGTGGACAGCGGAGCTTCCATTCAATCGACTGCCGGCAACATCGCCATCACGGCCCGGGGTTCGGTGGGTGGATTTAACGTGGTCAGCAGTGCCACGTCGATCGTGGCCGGCAATCACCTGACCGCGCCCACCTCTGGCGGCAACATCACTCTGAACGCCACAGGCGGCTCGAGCTATGGCACGGAAATCGACGCTGGCTCACTGGTCGCGAATGGCAGCATCACTTTCACTTCGACGGGCGGCTTTTCAGGAACTTATTTGACCGGAACGGGCTTGTTCAAAGCCAACGGCGATATCACCATCAACTCCAGCAGTACCTCGTCGACCAGCTGGGGTTGGTACCAAGACTCCAGCCGGGTGGTGCAAAGCACCGCGGGCAACCTGAGCCTCACCGGCAACGGCGGCTACGGCATCTATATCAATGGTGGCGGCCTGGTGGCGGGCAACCACCTGACCGCTCCCACCGCCGGCGGCAGCATCAATATCCGATCCACCACCACCGGCTCACACGCTGACGGCGCTGGTTTGCGCATGGACACTGCGGGCACCGCCATCTTGGCCTACGGCGGCATCGACATTTATGCCAATGCTGCCTCGGCCGGCATGAACGGCTCTGCAGGCAATGGCCATGGGGTGTTGATGTGGGGCTCTAACCAAATCATCCGCAGCTTCAACGGCGATTTGTCCATCACCGGTTATGCCAACCGTTGGGTAGACCACGGCGCGGGCACCTCGGTTATCTCGGGGGGTATCACCCTGTACAGCTCCACCGATTTGCTGCGTGCCAAAGGCGACATCACCCTGAAGGGCGTGTCGATGCAAGGCATTGGGCTTTATTTGACGGTGGTGGATGGCGGCTCGACCACCCAAGGCGTGCGCTCCGACACCGGCAACATCGTGATGGATGGGTTGAACAACAACACCAGCTATGGCGCCACCTACATTCGCACGCCCATTGTGGCGAGTGCGGGCTCTGTTTACATCTCGGGTGCGGGCGGCTACAGCGGCATTCGACAAGACCTGTGGCAAGGCAACATCACCGCGGCCGGTGACATCCAGTTGATCGGTTACGCCAGAACGTCCGATGGTTTGTACTTCAGCTCGGGCGGTATCACCTCGACCGGCGGCAACGTGACATTGTCGGGCTACACCCCCAGCACCACCTCGACCGATTACGGCATTTACTCGTCGTCGCCATCGGTCTCGGCCGCCAACGGTTCGGTGATTTTCCAGGGCGCCAAGATCAACTCGGCGGCCACCGGCAGCGGCGTGTTTGTGAACGCGGCCACCAACACGACCGGCGGTCAGATTGACCCGATATACGCCGTGGCCGATGCGGCCAACCCGGCGTTTGGCATCTCTAAAGGCATCAAGTGGTTGGGCAACATCACGGCCAACACCAACACGGGCTATATCCAAATCCATTCCAGAGCGCCTGAAATCACCGGCAACATGACGGCCTATGGTTTGGCCTTGTTGGGCACCAACCAAAGTTATTCGCTTACCGGCACAGGCTCGATCAGCGCCATCACGGCCAGTTTGGGCACGGGCTCGCTGACCTACACCAACACAGGCCCGCTGACGATTGGCTCGTATGGCGGCATCAGCGGCATCACCGCAGGCGCGGTCACGCTCACGGCCGGTGGCTTGCTGGGCAGTGAAAACATCACCACCACCGGCGCCGGCAGCATCACGCTCAACCCGTCTTCGGGCACGCACACTTATTCCGGCGTGATTTCGGGCGGTGTGGCGCTCTCCAAGTCGGGCAATGGCACCCAAATTTTGACGGCTGACCACACCTTCACCGGCGCCACCACCATCAGTGGCGGCATGCTGCGGGTGACGTCTTCGGGTGGCTTGGGCACGGCGGCAGGGGGCACCACGGTGAGTGGCGGTGCGCTGGAGATTTCGGGCAGCATCACGCTGGCCGATGCCCTCAACTTGTCGGGCACGGGGGTGTCCAGCAATGGGGCTTTACGCAGTTTGTCGGGGGCCAACACGCTGACGGGCAACATCACATTGAGTGCCGCCACCGAGATGCAAGTGGACGCAGGCTCTTTGTCTATCACGCCCAGCAGCGGTAACGCGTTTGCAGGTGCGTTTG
>JACCDS010148762.1_pt1 | contig 29367 bp, 31 predicted proteins | sample 7446441 | NCBI WGS metagenome assembly JACCDS01 (sample SAMN15323445, study PRJNA562643) | freshwater metagenome | isolation source: river surface water | place: USA:Blue River Watershed | collected 2017-08-17 | reverse complement strand
GCGAGCATAACCCCGTGGCATCGAGTGCTCCCCACTGCATACCCGTGCGCAGCAACAGCAAGATCGCGTCCATCGCGATCCTGTCGGGGATGCGGGGTCGGTGGCAGCCCAACGGATGCGGTTTGGGTGGGGGTATCAACGGAGCCATCCGTTCCCACATCGCATCGCTTAACCGCCACCCGTCATCGTGCTGCGAGCTCATCGCCTTGCCCTCCGAACAAAAATTACGTTCGTTGGACAACCAAACCGACGCTTATTTCAACCTAGCGAGACAGGCACTTAGACCGCCTCATATTCGGCCGCCATAATTTTTGGAACGATTGATTATAGGGGCCGGCGGACTCAGTGGCGCATCAGGAGACAGACCTGCATCAGCCAACGTCCAGTTGCTCGACGCCTGTGAAATAGTCCATGCGCTGATGACCGTCCCGTAACTGGACGTTTTGCACCAAAGTTTCGTTCTTGGTGCACCATTGCTATTATTCGCCTGAAAACCCACAACCTCGTAAGCCATGGCATTTAGCATCGAAGAAATAGGCAGGATTGATCACTTGGTCGGCGACTGGTGCCTGAGCAGAGTGCCGCCAGAGATCAAGAGCAAGCTAGACCACGACTACGAAATAGAAGGTCAAGCCGTGACGCTTCTTGAGGTCCGTCCTTTGTGGCGTGGGAAGCCGGGAGAATTCACCCGAAGGCCATTTGCCAAGTTCAGGTATGTAAAATCCAGCGGCCTATGGCAGATATATTGGATGCGTGCCAGCGGGAAGTGGCAAGCGTATGAACCAGACCCGGTTGCTAGGGATCTTGAAGAAGTGCTGAAGATAATTGAGGCCGACCAATACGGTTGTTTCTTTGGGTGAGTCCCAAAAGCAAAAACCCCGGTCATTGCTGACAGGGGTTTTCAATTCTGGTGGCCCGGGGCGGAATCGAACCGGGCTGAGGATGCGCGATCCGTAAAGCTCACTTCCACTGAAGATTGAGCCTTCGATGCGACGTAGCGCAATCGCGTAGATACAAGTTGATCAGGGTTTGGTAAGGAATCCCCACTTCTTCCGAAATGCCTTTGAAATAGGCCACCGAATCTTCATCGAGCCGGATCGTAATGGATTTTTTCAGTTGCGACGCATAGAGATTTTCGCGTGCCTTTGAGAAGTCGTACTCATCGCGCATGGCAATCATTTTTGTTTGCAAGATGTTCGCTGGCTGATTGGTACTTCCTGCATCGAAAAGGTTTGATAGCACATGCTCAAGCTTTCGGAGGACATTGCCCAGCCGCTTAATTTGCATACTTCTTATTGCCTTGGCAAGATCCTTCGCCGAGGCGAATTTGCCGGCATCGACTTCCTTGAGCGCCCGTTTGATTTCTTTGACTTGCCAAGCCTCGAGTTTCGTATGATGCTCAGCAGCATCGGTCGCTGGAAAAGATTCAGGCCCGTTGGCCGTCGTCACGAGCTTTTCGATTTTGCTGGTGGTCTTGGCGTCCAAGATAGCCGTTTCAATCAGCAGACGTATGATTGACTGACGGTTTCGGCATGACGTGTTCAATCACACCGTTACGACTGATGACCAACGCCGTTCCTGTTGCGATAGCTAATTCCCGTGCGCGTTCTGCAGCTCTTTGCAAGGCTACATAAGACAATCGCAGATCTCGATCTTTGGCTTCCTCAATAGGTCGATTGTTCATGGTCGATCACTCCAATCGATTAGTATAGGCATTGGACCCGCATTGTCGTACAAGGCCCAAGAGTCTACTCGGGGTGCGTAAAGCTTTGCGAAATTTTCCAGGCCTGCAGCAAAGCGACGGCGAATCACGGCTTCAGGAATATTATGCCCACCTTGCCTGACTCGTTGAGCCACGCGCGCCACGGCTTCATCGGCGCTAGCCAACTTCAAGAAAATAATTTTGACCCGGTAACCGGCAGTTTGCCATTCCTTTATCAGGCGCGCATAGCCTTTGCCTGACAGAGTCGTTTCGAAGGCAAAGCTGGTACGAGCTGCGAAGTGGTGGGACAGTTCTTCTAACATCAAGCGCCCTGCACGCAGCGCGGCGGTTTCAGGCGAAAAGGGCGCGATCCCGGCGGCGATCAGGTCGGCATTCACGAATACAGGGCACGCCGCTTCGCGAGGGAGGAATTCACGTGCGAACGTGGTTTTTCCTGCACCGTTGGGACCAGCGATGATGATGACTCGTGGCGCTTCTTCCATGATCAACGTCCTGACTGAGCGAACTTTGCCGCCAGTGCGAACAAAGCTGCGGAGACTTCGATGAAGACCCCAAAAACAAAAACGCCAAGCGAAGGCTTGGCGTTTTCTGAGATGTTCTTGGTGGCCCGGGGCGGAATCGAACCACCGACACAAGGATTTTCAATCCTCTGCTCTACCAACTGAGCTACCAGGCCAAGACCGCAAGTGTAACAAAACATTCCGGCCCTGCAAAGCCCCTCGCCAAAAACAGACCCAGCCGCGCAGCTATAATGGCCGGCATGACGATTTCCTGTGACATCTGTGTGATCGGTAGCGGCGCAGTCGGCAAGGCCGGCGCACTTGCGCTGGCTCAGGCCGGCCTGAAAGTCGTGCTGGTCTCGCCAGCCCCGCCGCTACAAAATACATCATCTTTCAGCGACTGGGATTTGCGTGTCTACGCACTGAATCATGTTGCGCGCACCCTGCTCTCATCGCTGAAGGTTTGGGATGCGATGGACGCTTCACGCATCGCAGCGGTCGATGCCATGGTCATCCATGGCGACGCCGACGCGCAGCCCGGGCATCTCGGCTTTGATGCCTATGGTGCGCGCGTTGATGCGTTGGCGTGGATTGTCGAGGACGGCAAGCTGAATCGTGCGCTCGACTCAGCGTTGCGCTTTGCTACCGGCGTGAAGCTGATTCAAGGCTCCGCAATTCAGATGCGCTGTGATACGGAACGCGCGGTCGTGACGTTGGATTCTGGCCAGATCATTGAGTGCTCGTTGCTGGTCGGCGCTGATGGCGCACATTCCTGGGTTCGCACGCAGGCCGATATTGGCATGGACTATCGCTCATACGGCCAGCGTGCCGTCGTTGCGAATTTCAATTGCGAACATCCGCATCATGGCGTCGCAAGCCAGTGGTTCCTAGGTACGGATGGTATCGTCGCGCTGCTGCCACTGCCTGGTGAGCGCGTGTCGCTTGTCTGGTCGGCGCCTGAGCCGCTGGCGGAGACTTTGCTGCGCGAGTCACCTGAGCAGATCGGCAAACGGCTGCAGCAGCTGCCAGGCCAGCCCCTGGGGATGCTGACCATGCTGCCGCCGGCCACGCCGCGTGCCTTTCCGCTTCGGCTGATTCGCTCGCAGTCGCTGGTCGCTAATCGCGTTGCATTGATCGGTGATGCCGCGCATGTGGTGCATCCGATGGCCGGGCAGGGAATGAATCTCGGGTTTGCTGATATCGATGCGCTGCTTGCTGCATTGGGCCGGCGCGACCATGCGGCTGATTGCGGCGATGCACGCACTCTGGCTCGCTATGCGCGCTCGCGCAAGGAGGAGGTGCTACTGATGCAAGTCGCAACGGATGGATTGTATCGCCTGTTTTCGTCTGAGCTCGCGCCAGTCAAAACAATTCGAAATATCGGCATGGCTGCCGTCGACAAGCTGCCGTTCCTGAAGCGCCGGCTGATGGCCCATGCTTTTGGCCGCTCACTCCACTCTCCCACTGGTGACAAATCATGATGATTAAAAAACTGCGCTGGCTGACCCTGACGGCAGCAGCATTGCTGTCGGTTTCGGCTTGCGTAGCTGCGCAGGAATCGAAAATCAGAAAGGCCCTGCAAAACAAGCTCGGTACCGAATCACCGATCGAGAGCGTGACCAAGACACCGTTCGGTGGTTTGTATGAAGTGAAGATTGGCAGCGAAATCATCTATTCGGACGCCGAGGGGCGCTATGTATTCATTGGTCGCGTGCTCGACACGGAGACCTCAAGAGACATGACGCAGGCGCGACTGGACGACTTGAGCCGCCTGAAGTTTGCCGATCTGCCCCTGGACCTCGCGGTGAAGACGGTGAAAGGCGACGGCCGCCGCGTGATTGCCGTGTTCGAGGATCCGAACTGCGGCTATTGCAAGCGCCTGCGCAAGACACTGGTCGATGTAAAAGACATCACGATCTATACCTTCATCTACCCGGTGCTGGGTGAGGATTCGAACAAGAAGTCCCGCAACCTCTGGTGTGCTGCCGATCGTGCGAAGGCCCTGGAAGAGTGGATGCTCGACGGTAAAGTGCCGCCGCAGGCTCCGGAGTCTTGTTCTTCGGCGGCAATTGCCAAGGTTATGGATCTGGGCAAGAAACATAATGTCACCGGCACGCCGACGATCATATTTGCTGATGGCTCGCGGATTCCCGGTGCGGTCGATGCAAAGACGCTTGAATCGAAGCTCTCATCGGTGAAATAAGTTCATCTGAAATCCCCGGCTGGCCCGGAAATCCGGGCCGCCAAATCCGCTACCATCTCCTCGGGTTCCTGACTCATTGTCATTGGCCGCCTCGTCATGAGGCGCGTCCTCAATGTTACGTCGGATCCTGCATTCCAATAACAACAGGAGATCAGCGATGTTCCGAGCCATTCTGCTCAACAGGAACGAAGACGGTTCCACGCGTGCAGAAGTCACCCGAATCGATGACACGCAATTGCCGCCTGAGGGTGATGTGACCGTTGCCGTCGATTATTCGACGATTAATTACAAAGATGGGCTCGCGATCACTGGCAATTCGCCGGTCGTGCGCAAGTGGCCGATGGTGCCGGGCATCGATGGTGCCGGCACGGTGGTCGAATCTTCGCACCCGGACTGGAAGCAGGGTGACCGCTTCCTGCTCAATGGCTGGGGTGTCGGTGAATCCCATATGGGTTGCCTGGCCGAGCGTGCGCGGTTAAAGGGTGACTGGTTGATCCCGCTGCCGCATGACATGTCGTCGCGCTCTGCGATGGCGATCGGTACGGCGGGCTATACCGCGATGCTCTGCGCGATGGCGCTGGCCGAGCATGGTGTGAAGCCGGAGGATGGCGAAATACTCGTCACCGGTGCATCGGGCGGCGTCGGCAGTATCGCTATTGCTATTCTGGCCGCGCGCGGCTATCAGGTCGTGGCATCGACAGGAAAACTCGGCGAGGCCGACTATCTGACATCGCTGGGCGCAGTCAATGTGATTGACCGCGCTGAGTTGTCGGCGCCGGGCAAGCCCTTGCAGAAGGAGCGCTGGGCTGGCGTGGTTGATTCGGTCGGCTCCCATACGCTGGCGAATGCGGTCGCTCAGGTGCGCTATGGCGGCACGGTTGCCGCCTGTGGTCTTGCGCAGGGTATGGATTTCCCGTCGACAGTAGCGCCGTTTATTCTGCGTGGTGTGAAGCTGATCGGCGTCGATAGTGTGATGGCACCGCGTGCGCGTCGTATTGATGCCTGGGCAAACCTGGCGTTGGAGATGAAGGCCAATACGCTCGAGCGCGTCACGCAGGAGATCAACCTGGCTGATGCGATCGCGTGGGCACCGAAAATCCTGGCAGGTCAGGTGCGCGGACGGCTGGTCGTCAACGTCAATGCCTGATAAGTCGCTGTCTGGTAGTCACTACTGATCGTCCGCCATGGCCAAGAGCTCACGACGCGAACCACTGTTCTATACGATCCGTCCACACGACCCGGGCTTGCATCTGTTCGAGGTCACGCTGACGATCGAGCATCCTGATCCCGATGGTCAGGTGATGTCGCTGCCCGCTTGGATACCGGGCAGCTACATGATCCGCGAGTTCGCACGGAACATCGTGCAGATCCGTGCGGAGTCCGGTGGGAAAAAAGTGCGTCTCACCAAGCGCGACAAGCACACCTGGTGTGCCGCGCGCTGCAATGGCCCGCTGCGCATCGTCTATCAGGTGTATGCGTGGGACCTGTCGGTGCGTGCCGCGCACCTCGACCCTACGCATGGCTTCTTCAACGGTACCAGCGTGTTCTTGCGCGTGCATGGACAGGAAGCCTTGCCGCATGCGGTCGACATTCAGCCACCAGCCGGCGACCGGTTTGCCGGCTGGCGCGTGGCAACATCGCTGCCAGAGCAGAAGGCGCGTCGTCACCGTTTCGGCACCTATGTTGCGCAAGACTATGATGACCTGGTTGACCATCCGGTCGAGATGGGCGAGTTCGAGCTGATTCGTTTCGATGCACATGGCGTGCCGCATGAGATGGCAATCACGGGGCGTGTTCCGGGGCTGGATACAGCCCGGCTGGCAGCGGACCTGAAGAAGATTTGCGAGGCGCAGATTGCTTTCTTCGAGCCGTCCACGAAGCGCGCACCGATGGATCGCTATGTATTCCTGACCATGGCGGTCGGCGACGGCTATGGCGGCCTGGAGCATCGCGCGTCGACCGCGCTGATCTGCTCGCGCTCGGATCTTCCGGTCAAGGGGCGGGCTGAGATGAGCGAGGGCTATCGTACCTTCCTCGGACTGTGCAGCCACGAGTACTTCCACACCTGGAATGTGAAGCGCATCAAGCCTGCGGTCTTTGCACCGTACGATCTGGCACAGGAAAACTATACGTCGCTGCTCTGGTTATTCGAAGGATTCACCAGCTATTACGATGACCTGATGCTGGTGCGCTCCGGTCTGATCGGGCGGGAAGCTTATCTCGGTCTGCTGGCAAAGACGATGAATGGCGTACTGCGCGGCAGTGGTCGTCTGAAGCAGAGCGTTGCCGAGTCGAGCTTCGATGCGTGGACCAAGTACTACCGGCAGGACGAGAATGCACCGAATGCGATCGTCAGTTATTACGCAAAAGGTTCGCTGGTAGCGCTGCTGCTGGACCTGACCATCCGTCACCAGACCCGCGGCGCCCGCTCGCTTGATGACGTCATGCGCGCGTTATGGCGTCGCTATGGTCGCGGCTTCTATTCGCCGGGCAAGGGCGTTGGTATCAGCGAACAGGAGGTCGAGGTATTGTTCGATGAAGTGACCGGCCTGAAGCTGCGATCTGTGTTCGATCTCGCGGTGCGCGGCACCCGTGACTTGCCCCTGGCTGAAGCTTTGGCGGATTTCGGCATTCTGCTCGATGACGGCCAGTCCGGCGAGAAGCTGACGCTGGATGTGCGGGTGAAGAGTGAGGGCAGCGATTGCAGGCTCGCGTCGGTACATGAGGGCGGCCCTGCGCATCGTGCCGGCTTGTCGGCGGGTGATGTGCTGGTAGCGATCGATGGCCTGCGCGTCACTGCGTCCAGTCTCGATACGCTGCTGCAGCGTTACCGTCGTGGCGACACCATCAGCATGCACGCATTCCGGCGTGATGAACTGATGACTTTCCAGGTCGTGCTGCAGCCGGAGTCGGCGCCGCAGCTGCGCCTGCGTATGAAGGACAAGCCCGCCGCAGCAGTGAAGCTGCGCGATGCGTGGCTGAGATCCCGCGGCTGAAGCCACAAAAAACAGCCTGAGCGGCTATGCGTCAGCGCGACCGCTATAGAATTCTTATCAGAATAAAATCCTCATCGGAATAGAATTCACATCGGAATAGAATTCACATCCGAACGGTGGCTGACCGATCTGCTGCCGAGCCAACCATAACGACTTCAGGAGACAAGCATGAAACCTGTCCGGACTCTCTGCGCGCTGGCACTTGCCTGCGCACTGGCCTCTGCATTGCCTGCGTCTGCAGAGGATATTCCGAGCGCGCCGCCGGCCGAGCAGGGCATGTCGAAGGAGCGGCTGTTACGCATTCGCAGCGCGATTCGCGCCGAAATCGATGCGAACCGCATGCCGGGGGCGGTGGTCCTGGTGGCTCGCAAGGGATCGATCGTCTATGCCGAAGGCATTGGCTGGCAGGACAAGGACAAAGGGAAGCTGCTGCCGCGTGACGCGATCTTCCGCGCATACTCGATGACCAAGCCGCTGGTATCGGTGCTGACGATGATGCTGGTCGAAGAAGGTCGGCTGCAGCTGACGGATCCGATGTCAAAGTTTTTCCCGCAGTTTGCGACGATGCAGGTACTGTCGAACCCGTCTGATCCGAACAGTGCGCGTGAACCGGCGAAACGGCAGATCACGGTGCAGGATTTGTTGCGCCATACGTCCGGCCTGACCTATGGCGAGTTCACCCGCTTTGATAGCGTCAAGGCAGCCTATGCTGACGCGGGGCTGTATTCACCGCAGGTGCCGATGAAGGCATTGGCGCTGACGCCGGAAGAGCAGATCGACGCCTTCGCGCGTGCACCGCTGGTCTGGCAGCCGGGCACAACTTTCGAATATGGATTGTCGACGGACCTGCTGGGCCGTGTGCTGGAGCGAGTATCCGGCAAGTCGCTGGGTGTGCTGCTTGAAGAAAAGCTGCTCAGGCCGCTGGGCATGAGGGATACGCAGTTTGTCGTGCCGGCCTGGAAGTCGTCACGCATTGCCGAGCCGCTGAAAATCGATCCCGCCACGGGCGGTCCGGTGATGCAGGTACTGGATATTCGTCGTCCGACCGGCAATGAATCGGGCGGCGCCGGCATCTCGACCACGGCCGACGACTATCTGCGCTTCTGTCAGATGCTGCTGAATGGTGGCATGCTCGATGGCCGTCGCTTCCTGTCGCGCGCGTCGGTGGCGCTGATGACTTCCGACCACTTGGGACCGAAGGTGGCCACGCCGGTGCAACCCGGCGAGGTCTTGATGGGCGTGCAGGGCTATACCTTTGGCCTCGGCTTCATGGTGCGTCAGGGCGCCGGCATCGCTGGCGTGCATGGTTCCGAAGGCGACTATGCATGGGGCGGCGTCGGTGGCACCTTCTTCTGGGTCGATCCGAAAGAACAGCTGATCGGCGTGATGATGGCGCAGACGCCGGGTGCGATCCGGCAGTCGTATCGGCGCATGATCAAGACGCTGGTGTATCAGGCACTGGACTGATGGCTAGCTGAGCAGGAATTCGATCAGCTCGTCGAAAGCCTGCGCGTCGAACGCGTCATTATCGAAGCGGCGTAGCGCCGGATGCTCCGGCGGTTCGACGCGGCGTTTCAGGTAGTCGTCCCAATGCACGAGCTTCCAGCGGTCGCGCGCATCATTGCGCGCTTCGATGCGGCGTTTTGCCTCGGCACTGGACAGGTCGATCCACGCAATGCGGCAAATAGTGTCCGCCGGCAGAGCGAGCTCTGCCGGACGGAAGAACTTACCTGACATGATTTCACGCGTGAACGGGCCGACCAGCATCGCCTGCATGCCGAGCGCAAGGTTCTCGCGCGTGATGTCGAGCAGGCCCGCATATTCCCTATCACGCAGGTGCTGCAGGTAAGTCGGACTGTCGCGATCGTCCGGGTCGCCGGTCAGCAATCCCATGATGTGCGAACTGAACGCGCCATAGACCGTGTCTTTGTCGAGGAAGAAAAAGTCGCGGCCGCTGCGCTGTGCCAGCAGCGGCACGGCGCGCTTGGCCAAAGTGGTCTTGCCGGTGCCGGCATGGCCGGCGAAAAGGATCAGGCGTGGTTTGTTCATCGCAGTAAAGAATTTATGTCAGCCGCTGCGCCTGCCGAACAGGCCTCTGGCAGGCTGTCTCGAAAATCAACAGCGTCCATCATGCCGCATGCCAGACGCTTTTCAAACCCGCATCCTCGCCGATCTGACGCTGACGATCGTCGGATCACGCGAACCTGAACGATGGCATGTCATCGAATAACCCGATTTCCCTGACACGCGAGTCCGATCATGCAGCCATATACCCGCACGGCAGCCATTCCGCCCATGGGGGACTTGCTCTGTGCCGTGCCGGCATTGCGGGCATTTGGCGCGTACCGCATCGCAGGTTTTACTCAGGACTCGTCCGCCGACGGTGCTGGCTTTGTCATCTATCCATCGCGCAGCCCGGATCGCCGCTGGCCGGTGGGCGCGTTTGCTGCGGTAGCAGATCATTTTGCCGGCGCATTGGGCTGGCAGGTTGTGCTGACGGGATCGGGCGATGAGCATGCGCTGGCCGCAGAGGTCGCGCAGAGGATGCGGTTATCGGCAGTGAACGCCGCGCTGCATCTGCAGGATCTGTAGTTTGGTATGGCATGCAAATCGATGTTCATCGCCGGCATCGCACCGGATTGTCTGTGCGTGCATATGAAAAATCTTCAGGTCCAGAATGGACAGGCGATCAATCATGGCACCTACTGTTTCGCTGTGCAGGCGCACCTCGGGCTGATATTGCATTCCTGCCAGTGCCTGCAGTAGCGCGTCGTCGATGCGTTCGTTGGCGTCATTGCGCTGCTGGTTATAGCGGTCGATCGCGCGCTTGCAGCGCACGATGTCGCGGTCTGGCAGGTCAGGCCGCCGAGCCTGATCCTCGGTGCGCCAGAGCAGCCGGTTGAAACGGTGGTTATTGGCGATTGACCGTTGCAGTGAGCTGCTGCCGGCGCACGCGCCAGCTTTGGCCGCCTGTAGCTTCGTGTCATGAAAGCGGATCAGCGCCTCCGGCCGAATCACCTCCATCCTCTCGGCCCAGCAGGAATCACGCCCACACCTCGGCCGAGGGCTCGAGTTAAGGAAAATTTGATTTAGTCACAAGTTTTTCCCTCCAGTAAGCGCGAAAATTTTCCGGCAACGACTATCGGAGGAGGGGAAAGATGAAGCAAAAGTTTATTGAAATAGCCATCGGCGTGGCGCTGGTCTCGGCGACTGCGTTCTCATATGCAAAGATGGATGCGGCCGACATTACCGCCGCTCAGGAAGCCTTCGCGAACAACGGCTGTAGCGGATGCCATAACGCGACAGAGACGGTGGTGGGGCCGGCATTGAAAGACATTGCCAAGCGCTACAAGGGCAAGAAAGCCGAACTCGAGATCGCTACCCGGATTCGCGAAGGCAGCACCGGCCGCTGGGGCGATGGCATGCATCCGGCCAATGAGTCCATCGAGCCGGAGGATGCGAAGCTGCTGGCCAGGTGGATCCTGAACGGCGCACCCTGAACGGTATACCTTGAATAAGAGCCTAGCGAGATGGGCTCTAAAGCTGTTCGCAGAATGAAAATCGCACGGCCCGGGCGGGTCGTGCGATCGGCTTTGGCGGCGCCTGGCTGAGGCTGGCGCCCGAGCGATTACCTGATCCCTGTCACTGCGGGCAGGTGACCTCGGCCATGATGCGGCGGCGCTCCTGCGGGTCAGTTTCTTTGGCCAGCTTTTCCATCAGCGCGGCGATACGTTCGCCTTCGGCTTTCATTTTTGGTAATTCAGACATCTGCGGCAGCGTTGCCGGAGCCTCTGCCTGCTTTGCGGTTTGCTTGCTGTCCGTGTCTTCCGCCTGGGCGAACCCGGTGCAGCAAAGGGTGGTAACGCCCATCAGAAATCCGAGGGTTTTCATAGCCTTCTCCCAAAACTCTTGTCTGGATGCAACATCCACATTATAGGCAACGCGGGCAAGAATTTCATTGATTTAAAGTAGGTTTCCTGTTTCGGGTATTCTCCTGGCTTCCCAAAATTCTGTAAAAAAGGATCAGCATGCCTCTTGTCAGGATCGATATTGGCCCGGGCCATCCGGCCGGTTTTGGACGCGCCGTCGGTGACATCGTGTATCGCGCGATGACCACCGAAATCAATGTGCCCGCCGATGACAAATTCCAGATCATCACCGCTCACGAAGCGACGGAGCTGAATATTCCGAAGAGCTACCTGGGCATCGAGTACTCGCCCGGCATCGTGTTCATTCAGGTCACACTAAATGCCGGCCGCACGACCGAACTGAAAAAGAAGTTTTATCGGCGCATTGCAGATGACCTGCATGCCGAGCTGAAAGTTCGTCGGGAGGATGTATTTATCAGCCTGGTTGAGGTCGATAAAGAGAACTGGTCCTTTGGCAACGGTGAGATGCAATACGGACCGAAGTGACGGGCTGGTAAAGCTGCCGCTGCGTAGGCGCGGTAAAAAGTGCAAGTGAAAAAAGTGCTTCGTAAGCGCAAAGGACTTGGTAAGTACGAGTGCTCCACAAGGCCGCGCAGGTAGCTTGAACCTGCGCGGCCCGGCACATCGGCCGGCTCCCGCAGGTCATGACACTGTCACGCTCAGTGATTCACAAGTCGTGCCGGCAGCTTCAGCACCAGCACGACGCTGACCACCAGCATTCCACCGAACAGAATCAGGCTGTTCTGGGCGTTGCCGGTCAGATCGGTAATCCAGCCGACGACGGACGTGCTGACCATGCCGCCGATATTGCCGACGGAGTTGATCAGCGCGATGCCGGCCGCAGCGGCGGCGCCGTTCAGGAAGGTCGGCGGTACGCTCCAGAATGCAGCCTGCGTTGTTGATGCAGCGGCGGCGGTGATCGTCAGAATCAGCATCGTCAGCACCAGGCTGTCGAAGTGCATGCCTGCGAGCACGAGTCCGACAGCAGTGATAGCGCAAGGCACAGCCGTGTGCCAGCGTCGCTCACGATGTTTGTCCGCCATTGCATTGTTCCAGATCGAGGCAACGATCGCGGCGAAGTAGGGTACGGCGGTTAGCAGGCCAATCTGTACCGGGTCGCTGACGCCGTTTTGCTTGATCAGCGTCGGCAGCCAGAAGATCAGCACATAGACAGCGCTGACAATGCAGAAATACGCAATCGTCAGCTGCCATACGAGTCCGCTCTTGAAAGCACTGCCAAAACTGGAGTGTGACTGGTTGCGTGCCGCTTCCTTTGCAATGTCATCGTTCACGATGGCCGCTTCTGCTGCGCTCAGCCACGGTGTGCCGGCCGGCTTGTCGCTTAGCCAGCGAAGCACGGCGTAGCCGAGGATGATTGACGGTATGGTCTCCAGCAGGAACAGCCATTGCCATGCGCGCAGGCCACCAACGCCGGCGAATGACGACAGGATCCAGCCTGACAACGGCCCGCCGATCACGCTCGACAGCGGCACTGCAGCCAGCAGCAGCGCAATCACCTTGCCGCGCCGATCCGACGGGAACCAGCAGGACAGGAAATACAGCACGCCCGGGATGAATCCCGCTTCGGCCACGCCGAGCAGGAAGCGCAGCACATAGAACTGCGTCGGCGTCTTCACGAACGCCATGCCTGCGCCGATGAGACCCCAGGTGATCATGATGCGGGCAATCCAGAGCCGCGCGCCGACCTTGTGTAGCAGCGCATTGCTGGGTATTTCGAACAGCACATAGCCGATGAAGAAGATGCCCGCGCCAAGGCCGTAAACCGTATTGCTGAAGGCGAGGTCATCGAGCATCTGCAATTTTGCAAAGCCGACGTTTACGCGGTCGAGGTAAGCAGCGACGAGGCAAAGGCAGAGCAGCGGAAGAAATCGCAGCGTGATTTTTCGGTAGAGCGCATCGCGTACAGTATCGACTGCGGCGGTTGCGGCTTGGGAATGGGCTTGCAACAGACTCTCCTCCTGTAGCGCGTTTATCTATTTGTGGTGGGGCATCGTTTGAGCGCTGGCGCGCTCTGGCGTCGAAGCTGACCGGTACGGATGGTAGCAGCGAATTCCTCTCAGGAGCCACAGTGATCTGCTGGCGCAAGTGCTGCGTACAATCCGGAAGGTGGGCGAGTGGGCGGGGCGCTGTGTTTTGTGCAGGACGTGTGTTTTACCGTGCTGACTTCAGTCCGAAGATTTTTCCTTCTTGTCGGGGATGACGGCATCGGCGACGGCCCCCACGGTTTTGGCAACGACCTTCACGCCGGTAGCGGCAACAGTCACGGCGGCATCGGCAATGGCAAAGACAGAGCAACCGCTCAGGCTGCAGGCAAGGGCAAGGCTCAGAAAAAATCTAAACAATTTCATGGTCAGGCGTCCCGAGAAAATTATGACGCCGATGTCGGATGCGCAGCGTGACGAAAGAAAGGTGGGCAGGTGCGTTCGCATCCAGCCCGGCGCGTACACGTCCGAATCAGCAGCCGTGAGGGTCGCTGAAATGCACTATTGACGCAAGGAAAAACAGGAAACTGCAGGGAAGGAAACTGGTCGGGGTGAGAGGATTCGAACCTCCGGCCTCTACGTCCCGAACGTAGCGCTCTACCAGGCTAAGCTACACCCCGATTTGCAGTGTCAGCCATACTACCCGCGAAGGATAATCAGCCTGAACCGCTGAAAGCGCGTGAGTATAACAAAGTTCGGGCGATATGGCGATGCCTGATTTCAATTAATGATTTCGGTCGACGGCAAAGTCGGCCAGCGCCAGCAAGGCATCCTTATGTAATCCGGCGGGCAGGCCGGCCAGTGAGTCCTTGGCGCGGTCGCGCGCCTGCGCTGCCTGCTCTCGCGTGTACTTCAGCGCGCCCGAGCTGGTGATTGCGGCGAGCACGTCATCAAAGTGCGCTTCGTCGCCGGTGGCAATGCATTCGCGCACCAGCTCGCGCTGCTGCGCTGTCCCATGCTGCATCAGGTAGATCAGCGGCAGGGTAGGTTTGCCCTCGCGCAGGTCATCGCCCACGTTCTTGCCGATATCAGCGGCGTTGCCGGAGTAGTCCAGCACATCATCGATCAGCTGGAATGCGGTGCCCAGGCTGCGACCATATTCGCCCGCTGCTGCCACAGCCGTGTCCGGCGCGCCGGCGATCAGGCTGCCAAGTTCGGTCGCGGCCTCGAAAAGCTTGGCTGTTTTCGACCGGATCACCTGCAGATAGCGCTCCTCGGTGACATCGGGATCATGCATATTCATTAACTGCAGCACTTCACCCTCGGCGATCACGTTGGTCGCATCGGCGAGAATCTGCATCACACGCATGCTGTTCACGGACACCATCATCTGGAACGCGCGCGAATAGACAAAGTCGCCGACCAGTACCGACGCCGCATTGCCGAACATGGCGTTGGCAGTCTGCCGGCCGCGGCGCAACGCCGATTCATCGACAACGTCATCATGCAGCAGCGTCGCCGTGTGAATAAATTCGACCACGGCGGCCAGCTTGTAATGATCCTCGCCGCGATAGCCCCATGCGCCGGCCATCAGTAACAACAGCGCCGGGCGGATACGCTTGCCGCCGGCACTGATGATGTAGTCCCCGATCTGGCTGACCAGAGGCACGTCCGAATGAAGCTGCGAGCGGATGGCGGCATCCACAGCCTGCATGTCGTTGGCGATGACGGACAAAGGATGGTTCTCAGCAGGCTTGGGCGCGGACACGTTGGGTGGTGGTTCGGTTAAAGGCCGGCATTATACGATGCGGCCGCTCGCGAGCAGCGGTTTGGATGGTCTGTCCCTCGCAGGTGCCCGGGGTGCGGGTGGGTTTTGACTCAGTCTCTAAGTCCATGTATAATTTGAGGTTTTCCTCGTTTGGCAATGTTTTGATGTGCCGGCCGGGGTTGGCAGTATCCCTGCGGTGTTCTGCTGCGGGCGTTTTTTAAACTCAATGATGAGGTTCCCATGTACGCGGTCATAAAAACCGGCGGCAAACAATACAAAGTTGCTGCTGGCGAAAAACTTAAAGTAGAACAGATACCGGCAGACATCGGCTCCGAAATCACCCTGGATCAGGTGCTCGCAGTGGGCGCCGGCGAAACCCTCAAGTTTGGTACGCCGCTGGTTCAAGGTGCAAAGGTGCTGGCGACGGTAGTGGCGCATGGTCGTCACGACAAGGTGAAGATTTTCAAGATGCGTCGACGCAAGCATTACCAGAAGCGTCAGGGCCATCGCCAGAACTACACCGAACTGCAAATCGTCTCGATTAACGGCTAAACCCGGCTAAACCCGGCTAAACCCAACACCGAATCAGGAGCATCAAATGGCACACAAGAAAGGCGGCGGCACTACGCGCAACGGCCGTGACTCAGAGTCGAAGCGACTCGGCGTGAAAGTCTACGGCGGCCAGGTCATCAACGCAGGTGGCATCATCGTTCGCCAGCGCGGCACCAAACTGCACGCGGGCGAGAACGTCGGCATGGGCAAGGATCACACCCTGTTCGCGCTGATCGATGGCACCGTCCAGTTCGCAACCAAGGGCCTGCTCAAGCGCCACGTTGTGACGGTCGTGCCGGCCTGATAAGCTGGTTACCCGTTCTGCGGGAAGAAGGGCTCTGCCGCAGGCAGGGCCTTTTTCATTTGAATACCTGGAATATCTGAGCGGCAAATCATGAAGTTTATCGACGAAGCACGAATCGAAGTCGTGGCCGGCGACGGCGGCAACGGCGTGGCGTCGTTTTGCCGCGAGAAATTCCGACCCTTTGGCGGCCCCGACGGTGGTGACGGCGGCAAGGGTGGCAGCATTTTTGCGATCGCCGACCGCAATATCAATACGCTGGTGGATTACCGCTACGCGAAGCTGCATCGCGCGAAACGCGGCGAGAACGGCCGCGGATCCGACTGCTATGGCAAGGGCGCGGACGATATCTATCTGCGCATGCCGGTCGGCACGCTGGTCACTGACCTGAACGACGGGGCTGTCATTGCCGATCTCACCGAGCATGGACAGGTTGCGTTGCTGGCCAAGGGCGGCGAGGGCGGCTGGGGCAATATCCATTTCAAGTCGTCAACCAACCGCGCGCCGCGCCAGAAGACGGACGGCAAGGAAGGCGAGCGTCGTGAACTGCAGCTCGAACTGAAAGTGCTGGCCGACGTCGGCCTGCTTGGCATGCCCAACGCAGGCAAATCGACCTTCATTGCGTCGGTCTCGAATGCCCGCCCTAAAATTGCCGACTATCCGTTCACCACGCTGCATCCGAATCTTGGCGTTGTGCGTGTCAGCCACGAGAAGAGCTTCGTGATCGCGGATATTCCCGGCCTGATCGAAGGTGCCGCCGATGGCGCCGGCCTGGGTGTGCAGTTTCTGCGGCATCTGCAGCGCACGCGACTGCTTCTGCATATCGTTGACCTTGCGCCGTTCGATGCCAATGTCGATCCGGTGAAGGAAGCGAAGGCCATCGTCAGCGAACTGAAGAAGTATGACGAAACGCTGTTCGACAAGCCGCGCTGGCTTGTGCTGAACAAGCTCGACATGGTGCCCGAAGAAGAGCGTGAGAAACGGGTGAAGGACTTCGTAAAACGCTTCGGCTGGAAAGGCCCGGTGTTCCGCATCTCTGGTCTGACGCGCGAAGGATGCGAAGACCTGGTGACCGAAATCTATGAGTACCTGGCAGCGCAGCGCGGGCAGGAGCAGCGCGAGCAGTCCGGTATTGCGGAAGAAGCGCTGGGCATTGCCAGTATCGAGGCGGACGATCCGCGTTTCAAGTCTGTCGACTGAGCAGGACCCCTACAAGAACAACGACATCTCACGGGCATTCCGATGCAATCCGTCATCAAGCAAGCGCAGCGCGTCATCGTCAAGGTTGGTTCATCGCTGGTCACCAACGAAGGCAAGGGCCTGGATCATGCGGCGATCGCCAAATGGGCCGACCAGATCGCGCAGTTGCGGCAGATGGGCAAGCAAGTCGTGCTCGTGAGTTCAGGTGCTATTGCCGAGGGCATGCAGCGGCTCGGCTTCGATAAGCGTCCGACGGGTATCCATGAACTGCAGGCCTGTGCTGCCGTGGGACAGATGGGGCTGGCGCAAATCTATGAGACCAGTTTCCGTGAGCACGGTCTGCGTACCGCGCAGGTGCTGCTGACCCATGCCGATCTGGCGGATCGCGAACGTTATCTGAACGCGCGCTCGACACTGTTCACCTTGCTTGGGCTCGGCGTGATCACCGTGATCAACGAGAACGACACCGTCGTCACTGATGAGATCAAATTCGGCGATAACGATACCCTGGGCGCACTGGTCGCCAACCTGATCGAAGCCGATGCACTGGTCATCCTCACTGATCAGCGTGGCCTCTACACCGCTGACCCGCGAAAGGATCCGGCGGCCGAGTTCGTACATGAGGCGATGGCCGGTGATCCGAAGCTCGAAGCCATGGCCGGTGGTGCCGGTACCGGCATCGGCAGCGGCGGCATGCTGACCAAGATTCTCGCGGCACGTCGCGCCGCCAGCTCCGGTGCGCATACGGTGATTGCCTGGGGCCGGGAAGATCAGGTACTGGTGCGACTTGCGCAAGGCGAGGCGATCGGTACCCAGTTGACCGCGCAGACCGCGCGACTGACTGCGCGCAAGCAATGGATGGCCGATCATCTGAAGACCGCGGGACGTCTAGTGCTGGATACCGGTGCGGTGCAGAAACTCAGCAGCGAAGGCAAGTCATTGCTGCCGATCGGGGTGATCGAAGTGGGCGGAGAATTCGGACGGGGCGATGTGGTGACCTGCGTCGATGAAGCCGGTCATGCGATCGCGCGCGGCATTACCAACTACGCGAGCACTGAAGTCCGCCGTATCCTGCGCCGGCCTTCGTCAGAGATCGCCGGTATCCTCGGCTATCTCGATGAAGAAGAGCTGATTCACCGCGATAATCTGGTATTACTCTAAGCCCCGAGGCACTTACTGCAGTTCGCCTGGCCGTGGCAGCGGCTTCTGGCGGCGCAGCCGGTTAACGATGGTCTCTGCGTTGCCGGCGACCGTTTCGCCGTCGCAGAAATAATCCCTCGCCAGTACCGCGTGATAGCGGTTCGCGCCCACATTGCCGATCGGGCGCCATGCATCGTTCGTCGCGGCTGTCCAGCGTCCATCGGCGCGACCCGTCGCGTACAGCTTCTTCTCAAGCGTGTCGCAGCGTATGCCCTCATGGCTGATGTTCGTCGCGCCGCTCGGGCTGGTGATCACGCTGGTGAAGCGGACAATGACCCGGTCGCTAACGCTGACTGATTTTGCGTCTACCGCGAATTCCATCGTGGTCGTCGGGCTGACGTAGTACCGCATCAGTTTGTCTTTCGACGGCGCCGCCGGCAGCGTGACAGGGCTTTCTGTCAGCTCGGGCTGCGCCTCATCGCCCAGCAATCCTGCCAGCGCCGGTGCTTCAGGCAGTGCAGCCAGGGCAAACGCAGCAAGCCATGTTGCGCGCACAAGAGAAGTCTTCATTTCTGTTCCGGTTCGGGAGTGGGGGCTGGCGATGCAGCGGCCGCATCCGGTGCCCTGTGCGGCACGCGTTCGCGCGGACGCCGCCCAGGCCCTTGCGGCGGACGCAGGAAGCGAGACAGTTCCTGCAACGCTTTCATGTACACGTCGCGCTTGAATTCGATCACCACATCCAGCGGTACCCAGTAGTCGTGCCAGCGCCAGGCATCGAACTCCGGATGATCCGACACGCGCAGATTCACGTCACAGTCGCGACCGACCATCCGCAGCAGGAACCAGATCTGCTTCTGACCTTTGTAATGCCCCCGGACTTCGCGCTTGATGAAGTGGTCGGGCACCTCGTAGCGCAGCCAGTCACGCGTGCGGCCGATGATCTTCACATGCTCTGAGCGCAGCCCGACCTCCTCCTCGAGCTCGCGGTACATTGCCTGCTCTGGCGTTTCGCCATGCTTGATCCCGCCTTGCGGGAATTGCCACGAATGTTCTCGAACCCGCTTGCCCCACCAGACCTCATTCTGGTGATTCAGCAGGATGATGCCGACGTTCGGGCGATAGCCTTCGCGGTCCAGCATGATGCACCTCGGTTTTCCTGCGGTCCGCGCGGCGGTTTTGCGGCAATGTCCGGCGCGCGCGGTCAGGCGGCGCGCTGCCGGTGCAAGGGTGCTGCGATCCGAAGGCGCGGGCCCGCGAATACTTTAAAATTGGGATTGATTATAACCCTCTATTTTTCAAAAATTTTCCCCTCATGCGCGCCTCCCGATTTTTTGTTTCCACTCTCAAAGAAGCCCCGTCCGATGCGGAGATCGTCAGCCACAAGCTGATGCTGCGCGCCGGGATGATCAAGCGCCTCGGCTCGGGCATCTACAACTACATGCCGATGGGCCTGCGCGTGATCCGCAAGGTGGAGAACATCGTCCGCGAGGAAATGAACCGCGCCGGCGCCATCGAACTGCTGATGCCGCTGGTGCAGCCGGCCGAGCTGTGGCAGGAGACCGGCCGCTGGGACAAGATGGGGCCGGAACTGCTGCGCCTCAAGGACCGGCACGGCCGCGATTTCGCGCTGCAGCCGACCTCGGAAGAAGTCGTCACCGACATCGCCCGCGGCGAGATCCGCTCGTACCGCCAGCTGCCGGTCAACTTCTACCACATCCAGACCAAGTTCCGCGACGAGCGCCGGCCCCGCTTCGGGCTGATGCGCGGGCGCGAATTCACGATGAAGGATGCGTACTCGTTCGACCGCGATGCCGACGGGCTGAAGCAGTCATACCAGCTGATGGTCGATGCCTACACGCGGATCTTTACCCGCTTCGGACTGAAGTTCCGTGCGGTTGCCGCCGACAACGGTGCGATCGGCGGTTCCGGCTCGCAGGAATTCCACGTGATCGCCGATACCGGCGAAGATGCGCTGGTCTACTGCCCGACCTCCGACTATGCGGCCAACATCGAGGCGGCCGAGGCGCTTGCGCCCTCAGCGCCGCGTGCGCAAGCCGCACAGCCGCTGGTCAAGGCGCCGACGCCGGGCAAGGAACGCTGCCCGGACGTCGCCGCGCTGCTCGGCCTGCCGCTGACGCAGACGGTGAAATCGATCGTGCTGTCGGTCGAGCGCGACGAGGGCCGGCGTGAAATCTGGCTGCTGCTGTTGCGCGGCGACCATGAGCTGAACGAAGTCAAGGCAGGCAAGCTGCCCGGCATCGGTCCGTTCCGCTTCGCCAGCGACTCGGAGATCGCCGAGCATTTCGGCTGCAAGCCCGGCTACCTGGGCCCGATCGGCACGGCCAAGCCAGTAAAGTTAATCGCAGACCGCACCGTCGCTGCGATGAGCGACTTCGTTTGCGGCGCCAATGACGCAGGCTTCCACTACACCGGCGCGAACTGGGGTCGCGACCTGCCGGAGCCCGAAGTTGCCGATATCCGCAACGTGGTTGCCGGCGACCCTTCGCCGGACGGCAAGGGCGTGCTCGAGATCCAGCGCGGCATCGAAGTCGGCCATGTGTTCCAGCTCGGCACGCGCTACTCGGAAGACATGAAGGCCACCTACCTCGACGAGAAGGGGCAGCCGCAGCTGATGCAGATGGGCTGCTACGGCATCGGCGTCACGCGTATCCTCGGCGCGGCGATCGAGCAGAATTACGACGCGAAGGGCATCATCTGGCCGGCATCGATCGCGCCGTTCGAAGTCGTGCTGTGCCCGATGGGCTACGACCGCAGCGCGGCCGTCAAAGAGGCTGCCGACGCGCTGTACGCATCGCTGCAGGCCGCCGGTATCGACGTGGTGCTGGATGACCGCGGCGAGCGCCCGGGCGTGATGTTCGCCGACTGGGAGCTTATCGGCGTGCCGCATCGCGTGGTGATCGGCGAGCGTGGCCTGAAGGACGGCATGCTCGAATACCAGGGGCGCCGTGACGAGGCGGCCACGCCGGTGCCGCCGGCTGGCATGGTCGAGTTCCTGCAGGCCCGTCTCGCGGCCTGATCGCCATGACGGCATACCGGTCAGCCTGGGGTATTCACCGCTGGCTGCCGGTTTTGTCGCTCTGCTGTGCGCTGACGCCGGCCGTTGCCGGCAACCAGGCTGAAGAGCAACTTGCCGACCCGGTGCGCGCCGCGCTCACGCGCGCCATCACCGAGCCGCGTCCGCTGCAACAGCGCTTTGCCACCGACGCCGATCGCGCCGAATGGCAGAGCTGGTTCGCCGTGATGTCGGCGAGGCTGCACAGCCGAATGCCTGACCCGATGGTGCGATCCGAATTCCTGCAGACCGTCTGGTACGAGGCTCGCCGGGCCGGACTCGAGCCGGCGCTGGTGCTGGGACTGGTGCAGGTCGAATCGGGCTTCCGCAAATACGCGATCTCATACGCCGGCGCGCGCGGCTACATGCAGGTGATGCCGTTCTGGACGCGCGTGATCGGCGATGGCAACGCGTCGAAGCTGTTCCGGCTGCAGGCGAACCTGCGCTATGGCTGCTCTATACTGAGGATGTACCTCGACATGGAGCGGGGCGACCTGTATCACGCGCTTGGTCGCTACAACGGCAGCCGCGGACGCCCGGAGTACCCGAATGCGGTGCTCGCAGCACGCAAGCGCTGGCAGTATCCGTGATAGCCACTGGAGAAAAACATGAACAAGCTGCTGTTATCCCTTGTCCTTGCGTGCCTCGCGCCGCTGGCGACTGCCAATCCCGGCATGACCACGCCGGCTGCCAACAGCCAGAATGCCGACTTCGTCGCCGGCAAGCAGGCGATCGACCGCAAGGACTGGAAGGCGGCAGTCGAGTCGCTGACGAAGGCCGAGAAGAGCATGCCGTCGAATGCGGACCTGCACAACTTCCTCGGCTATGCATATCGTCATCTCGATGATCTCGACAATTCGTTTCGACACTACAAGGAGGCGCTGCGCCTCGACCCCAAACATCGCGGCGCACATGAATACATCGGTCAGGCCTTCCTGAAGGCGAAGCAACCGGAGAAGGCTGCCGAGCATCTGGCGGAACTGGAAAAACTCTGCGGCAAGGGCTGCGAGGAATACAAGGATCTGGCGAAGGCCATCGCAAATTACAACAAAGCCAAATGAGCGGCGGCAGGGCCCTCTGCCTTCCGACTTTCACTTTCCGACCGCTGATCCCTTGATCCCTTGATCCGGACGGTGCGGTCAGGGGCCCAAAACAAAAACGCCCGCAGCATTGCGGGCGTTTTTGTTCGGCACCTGAAAATTACTTCAAGTGGCCAGAGATCAGCTTGGTCATTTCAAACATCGAGACGGTCTTCTTGCCGCCGAAAACGACCTTCAGCTTGTCGTCTGCATTGATGTTGCGCTTGTTGACGCTGTCCTGCAGCTTGTTCTTCTTGATGTAGTCCCAGACCTTCTTGGTCACATCGGTGCGCGGCATCGGGTTTGCGCCGATGACAGCTGCCAGTGCGGCCGACGGGGTCATGGGCTTCATGAATGCTGCGTTGGGCTTGCGTGCGGTCTTTGCTGCGGCCTTCTTTGCCGGTGCCTTCTTCGCTGCCACTTTCTTTGCTGCCGGTGCCTTCTTCGCTACGACTTTTTTCGCTGCAGGCTTCTTCGCGGCTACTGCCTTCTTGGCCGGCGCTTTTTTCGCCACGGGCTTCTTCACTGCTGCTTTTTTTGCTGCGGGTTTCTTCGCGGCCGGCTTCTTCGTAGCTGCCGCTTTCTTGGCTGTAGCCATTGTTGAACCTCCTTTGCTGTCATGGTGAAAAATTGCGCCGATTCACGCACCGCCAATAGTCGTTGGGTTTTGTTCGGGATGCAAGTGTTTTTAGAGGGAATTTATGCTTTTTTCCCTATGGCGGAGACGGTGCGGGCGACTGGCGCAAGGGCCGGTTGAGCAACGCAGTGAGGCGCGCGCGCGAGGGGAAGTGCCGGTCCGGTACGCCGGCAGCAGGGGGCGGCTGCAGAGTGGCGCGCCCCCGGAAGGCGGTCAGCGCATGCCGGGCATCATGCCCTTCATGCTGCGCATCATCTTCAGCATGCCGCCGCCCTTGAACTTCTTCATCACCGATTGCATCTGCTCGAATTGCGACAGCAGTCGGTTCACTTCCTGCACCTGCACACCGGCGCCGGTCGCAATGCGACGCTTGCGTGATGCCTTGATCAGCTCCGGCTTGGCACGCTCCTGCGGGGTCATCGAATTGATGATCCCTTCCATCCGGCGCACCTGCTTCTCGGCCTGGTCCATGTTGGTGCCGTTGGCTGCCTGCTGGAACTGGGCCGGCAGCTTGTCGATCAGCCCGGACAGGCCGCCCATTTTTTTCATCTGCGAAAGCTGGACCTTGAAGTCATTCAGGTCGAATTTGCCGCCGCCCTTGATCTTCTGCGCCAGGTCCTGCGCGGCCGCCATGTCGACGCCTTTTTTCGCTTCTTCGACCAGCGCGAGGATGTCGCCCATGCCGAGGATGCGATTGGCCATCCGGTCCGGGTCGAAGGCTTCGAGGCCGTCGAGCTTCTCGGCCACGCCGGCAAACTTGATCGGCTTGCCGGTCACGTGCCGCACCGACAGCGCGGCGCCGCCGCGCGCATCACCGTCGAGCTTGGTCAGCACGATGCCGGTCAGCGGCAGCGCGTCATTGAAGGCGCGCGCGGTGTTGATCGCATCCTGGCCGAGCATGGCGTCGACCACGAACAGTGTCTCGATCGGCTTGACCGCCGCATGCAGCGCGCTGATCTCCTGCATCATCGCCTCGTCGATGCCGAGGCGGCCGGCGGTATCGATGATGAGCACTTCATGATGGTGGCGCTTGGCCCAGTCGACGGCAGCCAGCGCAATGTCGACCGGCTTCTGCGACGGCTCCGACGGGAAGAAGTCGGCGCCGACCTGGGTCGTGACGGTCTGCAGCTGTCCGATCGCCGCCGGGCGGTAAACGTCGGTCGAGACAGTCAGCACCTTTTTCTTTTTCTGCTCCTGCAGGTACTTCGCGAGCTTGCCGGCGGTGGTGGTTTTGCCGGCGCCCTGCAGGCCGGCCATCAGGATGATCGCCGGCGGCTGTGTCGCGAACGACAGTTGCGACGCCTCGACGCCCAGGTCCGCGCCCATCAGCTTGGCCAGTTCGTCGTGCACCACGCCCACCAGCGCCTGGCCCGGCGTCAGCGAGCCGATCACTTCCTCGCCGAGCGCCTTTTCCTTGACCCGGGTGATGAAGTCGCGCACTGCCGGCAGGGCGACGTCGGCCTCGAGCAGGGCGAGGCGCACTTCGCGCAGCATGTCGGCGGTGTTCGACTCGGTGAGCCGCGCCTCGCCGCGCATGGTTTTGACAACTTTGGACAGGCGTTGCGTGAGGTTGTTGAGCATGGTCTTGATCGAATCCGGGGCAGGGTGTGCGGCGCGCGGAAAAAGCGTGGCCGCAGAGGGAAATCAGACCGTGATTTTACCGCACCCCCACCCGGTCGCGCCCGGGCCTTGGTGTACACTAAACCAATGCCTTCCCTCACCTTCGTCGCCGCCGGCTTCCTCTACCTGACCTGTGCGCTGTTGCCCGAGCGGCACCGCCAGCCCGTGGCGATCGGCACGGCGTTTGCGTGGCTGCTGCACGGCGTCGCGCTGGCCGGCCTCGTCGTCTCTCCCGACTTTCTGCGGCTGGGCTTTGCCGCGATGCTGTCGGCTGCGCTGTGGCTGTCGGTCGCCGCGTACTGGGTGGAGAACCGCAATCTCGCCGTCGAAGGCCTGCGCCGGCTGGTGCTGCCGACGGCCGCGGTCGCCACGGTGCTGCCGCTGCTGTTCCCCGGCAGCGTGATTCCGCTGGCGGGCAAGTCGTCGCTGTTCTCATGGCATATCGCGCTGTCCACGCTGGCCTATGGTTCGCTGACCATCGCCGCCTTTCATGCGGTGCTGATGGCCATGCAGGAGTCGCGCCTGCATTCAATGCAAAACGCTGCCGCGCACCGCAACTGGTGGTCGCAGGCGATCGACCGCCTGCCCGCGCTGCTGACGATGGAGCGGCTGCTGTTCCGGATGATCGGCATCGGCTTCACTCTGCTGACCCTGACGGTGCTGTCCGGCGTGTTCTTCTCCGAGCAGTTGTTCGGCATGCCGTTCCGGCTCGAGCACAAGACGGTGTTCACGCTGCTGTCCTGGGCGCTGTTCGGCGTCCTGCTCGCAGGTCGGCAGTGGCGCGGCTGGCGCGGCAAGACGGCGCTGTCCTTCACGCTGACCGGTTTCCTGACCTTGCTGCTGGCCTATGTCGGCAGCCGCTTCGTGCTCGAAGTGGTACTGCACCGGGGGGCGGCGTGAAGTACCTGCTGCTCGGACTGCTCGCCTATGTCGCGTGGCGCTGGTACGCCGCGCAGAAACCGGGCGACGGTGAGCCCGCGGCGCAGGCTTCGCCGCCGCCGGCCGCCGGCAGCGAGAAGATGGTCAGCTGCGCACACTGCGGCATTCACTTGCCGCAGTCCGAGGCGATCGGCGGCGCAGGCGCGCTGCATTTCTGCAGCAACGAACACCGGCAGCAATACACGGACCGCCACCCGGTCTGACACACGCGCGTCGCCCCGGGTGTTGCGTTTCGCCCGCAGAGGGCGCCACCGGCGGCGCGCTTGCAGTACGCTTGCGCGTCTTCCTGCTTCCATCTCCTTTTCGTCCTGTTCCCATGCTGACCGCAGAGGCGTCTTCCGTCGACACCGGCTTTCGCCTGCTGGGCAATTCGCCGGCGATGGTCGCGGTGCGCGAGCGCATATTGCGGATCGCGGACAGCGATGCCGCGGTGGCAATCGTCGGCGAATCCGGCAGCGGCAAGGAACTGGCTGCGCGTGACTTGCATGCGCGCAGCCGGCGCGGCGCGCATTCCTTCATCGCAGTCAATTGCGGTGCCATCCCCGAGACACTGATGGAGTCCGAATTTTTCGGTCACCGGCGCGGCGCGTTCACCGGCGCCCACGAGGAGCGCGGCGGCTTCTTTCAGGCGGCGCACCGCGGTACGCTGTTTCTTGACGAGGTGGCCGAATTGCCGCCGTCGATGCAGGTCAAGCTGCTGCGCGCGCTGCAGGAGCGCAGCGTGCGCCGACTCGGCAGCCAGCGGGAAGAAGCGGTCGACGTGCGTGTCGTGTCGGCGACCAATCGCGACCTTGCGGACGCGGTCCGGCGCGGCGCCTTCCGACAGGACCTGTATTACCGCCTTCATGTGATTGAACTCAGGCTGCCGCCGCTGCGCGAGCGGCGCGAAGACCTGCCGCTGCTGTGCGGCGCGATACTCGGGCGGCTTGGCGGCGCGCAAGCCGCCCGGTTGTCGGCGGACGCCATCGCCCGACTGCGCGCGCATGATTTTCCCGGCAACGTGCGCGAGCTGGAAAATGTGCTCGAGCGGGCGCTGGCTGTGGGCTGCGAAGCGGTCATCGGGGCGGAAGACTTGCAGTTCGAGTCGGTCAGTGCGGAAGCGGCCTGCCTGCCGCGCGCCGCCGGCGACACGAGCTTGCCGCTCTCGCTGGGCGAACACCTCGAGGCCGTCGAGCGGGAGCTGGTGGGGCGCGCGTTGCGCCAGGCGCGCTATTGCCGCCGCCGCGCCGCGGCGCTTCTTGGGATAAGCTTGCGCCAGTTGCGCTACAGGATACAGCGGCTGGCGATCCATGACCTTGACTGACAGATTGTTCACCATCGACGACGAAGGCTGGTGCCGCGAAGCGCGGCGCGCACGCTGCACGAATTTCGACCTGCGCCCGGAGGGCGCCGACATCAGCCTGCTGGTCGTGCACAACATCAGCCTGCCGCCAGGTGAATTCGGCGGCGGCTACATCGAAGACCTGTTCGGCAACCAGCTTGATTGCGATGCGCATCCGTACTTCGACCAGTTGCGCGGCTTGCGTGTCTCCGCGCATTTCCTGATCCGGCGCGACGGTAGCGTGGTGCAGTTCGTGCCGACCGGTGCGCGCGCATGGCATGCCGGCCTGTCCAGCTTTGAGGGGCGCGAACGCTGCAACGATTTTTCGATCGGCGTCGAACTCGAGGGCAGCGACTTCACCGCCTTTGGCGATGCGCAGTACGACAGCCTTGCCCGCCTCGCCCATGCGCTGGGACAGCGCCATCCGATTTCCGCCGTGCGCGGCCACGAACATGTGGCTCCCGGACGCAAGACCGATCCGGGCCCGCATTTCGACTGGCCGCGCTTTCGCGCCGCACTCGCGGCGCTGCAAACAGGCGATCGGAATCTTCTGGCGGAAAGTCAACAGGATTTGAGCTTTCCTTTTTAAAAAATCCGGTTGCAAGTTGTCTACTCGGGCACTAGAATTAGTGCTCATTACAGCCCCATCTACTAGATATAGTGGCAAGGCTTTCCAAATGATCTGATCAGGCACGGAGAGTGCAAACACGTTTATTCGGAGGATTCCGAGATATTCCGGGTCTGATCAGGGCCCATCGGCAGCGAGCAGTTTCCAGTTGATGCCCACGCAAAGACGCGTGCGGCGCAGTAGCAGGGAAGCAAAAAAAACAATGGCAGCGTCGGGCGTCGTCCCGGCCTGTCTCGTACAACAGGGCTATTACGTCCGGAGTAACACCATCAGGAGGCGCAATGCTTACTACTCAAGAATCCACAGGCAAGGCCAGCCAAGAATTTGCGCCCATCGCGACCACCCTGTCGCCGTCCACCGTGGCGACGGCGGCGGGCATCAGCGAATACAAGATCATCCGCCGCAACGGCGCCGTGGTCGGCTTCGAGCCGTCGAAGATTTCCATTGCCATGACCAAGGCCTTCCTCGCCGTGAACGGCGGGCAGGGCGCGGCATCGGCGCGCGTGCGCGAACTGGTCGAGCAGCTGACCCAGATGGTGGTCACCGCGCTGATCCGTCGCCAGCCGGCCGGCGGCACCTTCCACATTGAAGACGTGCAGGACCAGGTCGAACTCGCGCTGATGCGCTCGGGCGAGCATGACGTCGCGCGCGCCTACGTGCTGTACCGCGCCAAGCGTCAGGAAGAGCGCGCGCAGCAGCAGGCCGCCAAGGCCGAAGCCGAGCCGCATGCCACGCTGCACATCGTCGCCGATGGCCAGCGCGTGCCGCTCGACCTCGACAAGCTGAAGAAGATGATCACGTCCGCCTGCCTGGGCCTGGAGTCGAACGTCGACGCCGAGGCGATCCTGCAGGAGACCGTGCGCAACCTGTACGACGGCGTGCCGGTCGAGGAACTGTACAAGTCCGCCATCCTGGCTGCCCGTGCGCTGATGGAAAAGGATCCGGCCTACAGCCAGGTCACCGCCCGCCTGCTGATGCACACCATCCGCAAGGAGGTGTTCGGCCAGGAAGTTGCGCAGGGTGACGCGAAAGAGCATTACCTCGACTACTTCCCGAAGTTCATCAAGAAGGGCATCGCCGCCGACCTGCTCGACCCGAAGCTGGCGCAGTTCGACCTGAGCCAGCTGGCCGAAGCGCTGGTGCCGGAGCGCGACCTGCAGTTCGGCTACCTCGGCCTGCAGACCCTGTATGACCGCTATTTCCTGCACATCCAGGGCACCCGCATCGAGATGCCGCAGGCGTTCTACATGCGCGTCGCGATGGGCCTGGCGTTGAACGAGATCGAGCGCGAGGCGCGCGCGATCGAGTTCTACAACCTGCTGTCGACCTTCGACTTCATGAGCTCGACCCCGACCCTGTTCAACTCGGGCACCCAGCGCTCGCAGCTGTCGTCGTGCTACCTGACCACCGTGTCGGACGACCTCGACGGCATCTACGAGGCAATCAAGGAAAACGCGCTGCTGGCCAAGTTTGCCGGCGGCCTCGGCAATGACTGGACCCCGGTGCGCGCGCTCGGCGCCCACATCAAGGGCACCAACGGCAAGTCACAGGGCGTGGTGCCGTTCCTGAAGGTGGTCAACGACACCGCCGTCGCCGTCAACCAGGGCGGCAAGCGCAAGGGCGCGGTCTGCGCGTACCTCGAGACCTGGCACATGGACATCGAGGAATTCCTCGACCTGCGCAAGAATACCGGCGACGACCGCCGCCGCACGCACGACATGAACACCGCGAACTGGATCCCGGACCTGTTCATGAAGCGCGTGATGGAGAAGGGCGAATGGACGCTGTTCTCCCCGAGCGACGTGCCCGACCTGC
>JACCDS010316710.1_pt1 | contig 29369 bp, 15 predicted proteins | sample 7446441 | NCBI WGS metagenome assembly JACCDS01 (sample SAMN15323445, study PRJNA562643) | freshwater metagenome | isolation source: river surface water | place: USA:Blue River Watershed | collected 2017-08-17 | reverse complement strand
TCACCGAGTTGCCGCGAGGCGTCAGCTCGCAGCGCGGGCTCGAAGAGATCGAAGAGCGCACCAACCCCAAAGTCAAGGCCGGCAAAAAAGCCCTCAGCACCGACCAACTGCAGCTCAAAGCCAGCATGCTCGCGGTGCTGGATGTGGTGCGCGACGAGTCGAGCAAAGACGCCGCCGTGCGCCTGGTGTTTGAGCCCAAGACCAGCCGCATTGAACAACAAGAGTTGATCACGGCCTTGTTGGCGCACACCAGTTTGGAGACCTCAGCGCCCATCAACATGACCTCGGTCGGCATCGATGGCAAGCCGGTGCAGAAGTCCTTGCGTCAAATGTTGGTGGAATGGATCAGCTTCCGCCAAACCACGATCACGCGGCGCAGCCAGCACCGCCTGAACAAAGTGCTGGACCGCATTCATATCTTGGAAGGCCGGCAGTTGGTGTTGCTCAACATTGACGAAGTGATTCGCATTATTCGTCACAGCGACGAGCCCAAGCCCGCCTTGATCGAGGCCTTCAAACTCAGCGATCGCCAGGCCGAAGACATTCTTGAAATTCGCTTGCGCCAATTGGCCCGCCTGGAGGCCATCAAGATCGAGCAAGAGTTGAGCGAGTTGCGCGAAGAGCAGGGCAAATTAGAAGAAATCTTGGGCAGCCCCGCGGCCTTGCGCCGCTTGATGATCAAAGAGATCGAAGCCGACGCCAAGACCTTTGCCGACCCCCGCCGCACTTTGATTCAAGAAGAGAAAAAAGCCGTGGCCGAAGTCAAGGTGGTGGACGAGCCGGTGACGGTGGTCGTGTCGGAAAAAGGCTGGGTGCGTGCCCGCACCGGGCATGGCCACGACGCCACCAGCTTCGCCTTCAAGGCCGGAGATGGTCTCTATGGCACCTTCGAGTGCCGCACGGTCGACACCTTGCTGATCTTTGGCAGCAATGGCCGCATTTACAGCGTGGCCGTGGCCACCTTGCCCGGTGCGCGTGGCGATGGTCAGCCCGTGACCACATTGATTGAGCTGGAGCCCACCACCCAAATCGCGCATTATTTTGCGGGGCCCAGCCATGCCACATTGCTCTTGAGTGGCTCTGGCGGCTATGGCTTTTTGGCTTCGGTCGACAACATGGTGTCGCGCAACAAAGCCGGCAAAGCCTTCATCAGTTTGGGCGATGGCGAGACGGTTTGCGCGCCCAGCCACGTGAGCGGCTCCAGTGCCACGGTGCCTGCCGACAAGCAGCCCATGCTCGCAGCCACCAGCGTGTGTTGCGCCAGCACAGGCGGCCGGGTGCTGACATTTGAAATTGGTGAACTCAAGACCATGGAAAAAGGCGGTCGGGGCTTGATGCTCATCGACCTGGAGGCGAAAGACAGCTTGGCGGGCGCTGCGGCCTACACCCGCAGTGTGAAGATCGAGGGCATTGGGCGTGGCGGTAAAGAACGTGACGAAACGCTTGAAATTCGAAGCCTGAACAACGCCAAAGCGACACGCGCCAAAAAGGGCCGCGTGGCCGACTTGGGCTTCAAGCCGCACCGCGTGTTGCGCGGCGAATAAAAAAACGGGGCCTTGGCCCCGTTTTTTATGGCGGTGTTAAGTGCGCAGGTTTCAGCCCTGTGCTTAGCCCTGTGCGCCCATCAGGTAATCCACCTTGCCCACCTCCACGCCGTTGTGGCGCAAGATGGCGTAGGCCGTGGTGATGTGGAAGTACATGTTCGGCAGCATCCAGCTGGTCAGGAAATCCTGCCCTTTCAGGGTGCGGGTTTTGCCCGGGCCAGCAGGGAAGGTGATTTCTTTGTCCTCGGTGCCGTCCAAGGCACTGGCCGGCACCGTGGCCACAAACGCCAAGGTTTTTTGAATGCGCTCTTGCAACTGGGCCAGTGTGGTTTCGTTGTCCTCAAACTTGGGCGCCTCGATGCCCGAGAGGCGCGCCAAGCCATTTTTGACCGCATCACATGAGATCAGCACCTGACGGGTGAAGGGAAACATATCGGGTGCAAGGCGATAGGTGGTGAGCGCGGCAGGGTCGATTTTTTTGGCTTCGACAAACTGCTCGGCTTTGCTCAAGATGTGGCTCAAGTTGGTCAGCATGCGGGTGCACACGGGCAAGCTGGCGCTGGACATGGAAAGGCTCATGGGGTCACTTCGGTGGGTTGTGGGGGGTTAGCCGATTTCTGCAATCAACTCGATCTCAACGCATGCGCCCATGGGGATTTGAGCCACACCAAATGCGCTGCGTGCATGGGCGCCGGTTTGTGCGCCAAACACTTGGCCAAGCAGTTCGCTGCAGCCGTTGGTCACCAAGTGTTGCTCGGTGAAGTCGCCGGTGGAGTTCACCAAGCTCATCACTTTGACAATGCGCTTGACCTTGTTCAGGTCGCCCACGGCGGCGTGCAGAGTACCCATCAGGTCAATGGCCACCGCGCGAGCGGCTTGCTGGCCTTCCGCCGTAGAGATGTTTTTACCCAATTGCCCCACCCAAACTTGGCCGTCTTTTTTAGCAATGTGGCCCGACAGAAAAACCAAATTGCCGGTTTGCACGAAAGGCACATAGGCGGCAGCAGGCGTCGCCACTGGGGGCAAAGCGATGTTCAAAGATTTCAGGGTGTCGTAAACGCTCATGGGATTTGTTCCGATTAAAAAGGTCGGGTTCACGCGGGTGCGTGAACGGTCAAACCGTGATTGTCGCTGAAGCCCCGAGCGAGGTGTTCAGTCGGCCAGAGGGGCCACCGTCACGGCCACTTCGAGGGTGTGTGAGCCGCCGCCTTGCAGCACCCCACGCAAGGGCGAGACATCGGCAAAGTCGCGGCCAACCGCCAGCCGCACATAGTCTTGCCCTGGGCTGGCCAGCCCCGCGCGGTCGTTGGTGGGGTCCAAGTCAAGCCAGCCTTGGCAAGCGTGGCTGGCCAACTCAGGCACATACAGCGAGGCCCATGCATGCGAGGCATCGCTGCCCACCAAGCGGGCTTGCCCTGGCGGCGGTTGCGTGAGCAGGTAGCCGCTCACATAACGCGCGGGCAAACCCAGCGAGCGCAAGCAGGCCAGCATGATGTGCGCAAAGTCTTGGCAAACGCCCCGTTTTTCTTGCAAAGCCTCGAGTGCCGGCGTGTTGATGTCGGTACTTTGGGATTCGTAGCGAAAGTCGCGGTGCATGCGCGCAGTCAACTCAAGTGCGGCTTGCGCCAGCGGCCGACCGGGTGTGAAACTGGGTTGTGCATAAGCCAAAAAAGCCGTATGCACCGGCGCATGGTGCGAGCCAAACACAAAGCCGCTTTGCATGTCGCCCGCTTGGCCACCCCGGTATCTGAAGTGCTCGCGCACCGATTCCCAGCTTTGAACGATGCGGTCTAAATCGTGGTTGTCGGGCAGGTCGTGGGTGGCGATTTCGCTGTAAGCGCGCACCATCAAACCGTCATGCGGATGCGTCAGGGCCCAATAGGCTCGGTGGTTCAAATAAGCATCGATGTTGTGCTGCACCAGCGCCTCGGGGTCCATGTGCATGGTGTGGCAGATGACCTGCTGGCATGGTGTGTTGGACGGTTGCAGGTGCGCCACGTGTTGCGCGGTTTGCACCTGTGGGCTGTAGCGGTAGCGGGTTTCGTGTGTGATGGCCAAGCGCATGGGGGGTGCCAATCTCAAGCGCCCACGCTGTAGCGGGCTTCGCCGCTGTGCGTGAAAAACAAGCCACACAATTGGTCAGAAACCTCGCGCGCGGCCACTTGGCATTCGGCCAAAGTGGCATGCAAGGGCAGTGGCGCCTCGGTTTGCACAGCTTGGCTATTTGCCTTGAAGCTCAAGGGCCAAAGCGTGTCGGGTGCCAAAAGGGTGAGATGTGGCACACGCTCGGCCAAGGGCAAGGTGACGCCATCGGCCAGCTCGCCCATGCGGCGCAATCGAGACCGCAGCGTGTGGGCCACCCAACCCAAAGAGCGGGGGTTGTCGCTGTGCGTGACCAGCAAATCCACCAAGGCCTGTGGGGTGCGGCTCTGTTGGTACTGGGCATGAAAGCTGATGGTGCTGTCAAACAAATCCAGTACCGCATCAAAACCCGCTTGCTCACCAATCAGGCCCAGTTGCACGGCTTCGCTCAAGGCATCTGACAAAAATGCAAGACGTTCGATGTGTCGGCCAATCGAGAGCAATCGCCAGCCATCGTCACGGCTCATGCGGTCGGTTTGTGCGCCGGTCAAGGCGGCCAACATTTGGCTGGTGTCGGCCAACAAGCGTTGCACCGTCACGGTGTCGGGCAGTGGCTCAGACGATGGGTTGGGGCTATTCTCACTGCCGGTGCCATTGCCTGAACCCGTGCCGGGGCTGACGTTGGCGGAGTTGAAAAACCGGGCTTCGGTTTGCTCAAGCAAACGCCAATGTTCGGGCGACAAGCGCTCTCGTACCGAGGCTGCCGCCAAACGCACTGCGCGCAAGTTGAAGCCCACGCTGGTGGCCAGTTCTTTGTCCCACAAGCCGGCAATCAAAGCGCGTTCAAACACGCGGTGTGCTTGGATGGCGCTGGGCACACCCGGACGCACCAAGCCGTGGCGAGTGGCCATGCGGGTGATGAAGTTCAGCAAATGGGCCTGGTTTTGGTTTTCGCTGCCCAAAATTTCAAGACTCAAACGCACCAGCCGCAAAGTGTTCTCGGTGCGTTCGGTGTAGCGGCCCATCCAGAACAAATTTTCAGCGGCGCGGCTGGTGACCAAGCGTTGGCGCTGAGCCGCAGCATCACTGACCACTGAGCTCTGACTCTGACTCTGACTCTGACTCTGACTCTGACTTTGGCTTTGGCTTTGGCTTTGGCTTTGGCTTTGGCTTTGGCTTTGGCTTTGGCTTTGTGGCTGCTTTGGCGCTTCGGCCTGCACCCACACATCGGCGCTGCTGCCCCCGCGTTGCATCGAGGCAATGCCCTCTTGCGTGCCCAGCCGGGCCAGACCGCCCGGCAGCACTTGCCATCCCCCGTGTGCATCGGCCACGGCAAACACGCGCAGCACCACAGGGCGCGATTGGATGCTTGACTGCCCATCGGCACCGGTGTGCCAAGTGGGTTGGTGCGACAAGGGCAACCAAGACTGCAAGGTGTGGGCATCGGGGTCGAGCTGAATGCGTTGCGCCCATTCGAGTTGCTGTTGCGGCGACAAGGTGTGGCCCAACACCGGCTCAAAACTTTGGCGGTCGGTGTTGTAGGGGTAGGTCGGCTTGATGACGCACTGGTGCATGCGCGGCAACACGTCTTGCAGAGCCGCGGCTTCGCCGCACCACCAACTCGGAATGGCAGGCAACTGCAGTGCTTCGCCCAACAGGTCGCGGGCCAATGCCGGCATGAAGCCCAGCAACGCGTTGGACTCTAAAAAGCCCGAGCCCGGCGTGTTGGCCACCAGCACATGACCGCTGCGCACCGCTTGCAACAAACCGGGCACACCCAAGGTCGAGTCGGCGCGCATCTCTAGGGGGTCTAACCAGTCATCGTCCACACGTTTGAGCAAACCATGCACCGGTTGCAAGCCTTGCAGCGTTTTTAAGTACAGCTTTTCGTCACGCACCGTGAGGTCGTTGCCCTGCACCAAACTCAGGCCCAAATAGCGCGCCAGATAAGCGTGCTCAAAATAGGTTTCGTTATACGGACCCGGCGTTAACAGCGCGATGTGGGCCGATGCGCCGGCTGGACTGCGCGCCTTCAAGCCGTCGATCAGGGTGCGGTAGGTTTCGGCCAGCCGTTGCACCGGATAGGCTTCAAAGGCTTGTGGAAATTGGCGCGAAACGATTTGGCGGTTTTCGAGCAAATAGCCCAAACCCGATGGGGCCTGGGTGCGCTGCGACAACAACCACCAACAGCCATCGGGGCCACGCGCCAAGTCAAAAGCAGCTAACGACAAATAGCGCCCACCAACGGGCGCCACGCCATGCATGGCGGGCAAATAGGCCGGATGGCCTTGCACCAAGGCGGCGGGCAACAAACCGCTGAGCACCAAATTTTGCGGGCCATAGGCATCGGCCATGATGCGCTCCAGCAGGTGCATGCGCTGCAACACACCGGCCGAAATTTGTTGCCAATCGGTTGAATCCAACATCAACGGAAAAAGATCGAGCGACCAAGGGCGCTGAGGCTGGTCGGCGGCGGCATACACGTTGTAGGTGATGCCGTTGTCGCGAACTTGCCGTTGCAAGTTGGCCATGCGCGCATTCAGGTCAGTCTGGCCATGGCTGCTGGGGTTGTCCAGCGGAGCCATGAAGGTTTGCCACGACTGACTGATCGCATCGGCTGCAGCCGACGCGTTGCCTCTCAATTCGTCCCAATGGCCCGCCGGCGCGCGCACGTGCTGCAGCGACAGCCACTTCATGGCGTGTGCGGGCGACGGGCTTGTGGGCTGGGTCGAGGGCTCATGCATCCGGGCCATTGTCGCCGATCAGACGCGTCTTAAATCCAGCGTGTGCGGGAACTCGGGGCTGGCGTGCAGCGTGGCATTGGGGCCCAAAGAGGACAAATGCTGGATGGCCCCCGGCGTATGGCCCATGCGGAAGAAGCGCGACAGTCTGCGGCTTTCGGCCTCGTAGGCGTTCACCGGAAAACTGTCGTAAGTGCGTCCGCCCGGGTGCACCACATGGTATTGGCCACCGCCCAAAGAGCGCTTCATCCAGGTGTCCACCAAGTCCACGGTGAGCGGGGCGTGGGTGCCAATGCTGGGGTGCAGCGATGAGGGTGGGTTCCAAGCTTTGTAGCGCACGCTGGCGACATACTCACCCACCACACCGGTGGGCTGCAAGGGCAGCGCATGGCCGTTCACGCTCACGCAGTGGCGGCTTGCGTTCATGCCACTCACATGCACTTCGATGCGCTCCAAAGACGAGTCGACATAGCGAGCGGTGCCCCCGGCAGTGCTTTCTTCGCCCATCACGTGCCAAGGCTCTAGTGCGTTGCGCAGGGTCATCACCGCGCCATCGACCTTGATTTGGCCGACCATCGGAAAACGGAATTCAAAATGAGGCGCAAACCAACTCGGGTCGAAATGAAAGCCCGAATCGCCCAACTCGGTCAGCACGTCGTCAAAGTCTTTTTGAATCCAGTGCGGCAACATGAACCGGTCGTGCAACTCGGTGCCCCAACGGGTCACGGGCGCCACATAGGGCTCGTCCCAAAAACGCGCCACCAGTGCGCGCAGCAGCAGTTGCTGCACGATGCTCATGCGGGCATGGGGCGGCATCTCAAACGCCCGCAACTCCAACAAGCCGAGGCGGCCCGTGCTGCTGTCGGGCGAGTACAGTTTGTCGATGCAAAACTCGCTGCGGTGGGTGTTGCCCGTGACATCGACCAAGATGTTGCGCAAGGTGCGGTCGACCCGCCATGGGGGCATCTCCGCGCCAAATTTTTTCCGGTTTTGCACGATTTCGCGCAAAGCGATTTCGAGTTCATAAACCTGGTCGTTGCGGGCTTCGTCGACCCGCGGGGCTTGACTGGTGGGGCCAATGAACATGCCGCTGAACAAATAGCTCAGGCTGGGGTGGTTGTGCCAATACAAAACCAAGCTGGCCAACAGTTCAGGGCGACGCAAAAACGGGCTGTCTGCTGCGGTGGCGCCACCCATCACCATGTGGTTGCCACCGCCCGTGCCGGTGTGGCGGCCATCGGTCATGAACTTCTCGGCAGACAGGCGCGTCTCAAAGGCCGCTTGGTATAAAAACTCGGTGTGCTCGACCAACTCGCGCCAGTTGTGCGCCGGGTGAATGTTGACCTCAATGACGCCCGGATCGGGCGTGACTTGCAACAGCTTGAGGCGTGGATCGCGTGGCGGAGGGTAACCCTCCAACACCACCTTCATGGCCAAGCTTTTGGCAGTGGCCTCGACCGCGCTGACCAAGGCCAAATAGTCTTCAAGGTGCGCCAGCGGGGGCATAAACACATACAGCACGCCCGACAGGCGGCCTTGCTGTTGTGCATCGGCCTCGACCTTGGCACCGTTGGCGCGGCAGGGGTCGCGCACCTCCACACACAAAGCCGTGCGCACCACCGAAGGGTCTGAAACCAATTTTTCTGCAGGAGCGTGAGTCGCCGCCGTGGGCCGTGAGGCTTGCCCTTGCGCCATGCCCGCTTGGCTTTGCCGCGATTGCAGTGTCAGTGGCGCGGCCGCAGGCAAGGCATTGCGGGGCGCAAACGGGTCTTGCTCAACCATGTGCCAGCGGTCGGTGGCCGAGGCCCAAGGCAAAGAGTCCAAGGGCAGACGCCAACCCATGGGCGAGTCGCCGGGCATCAGGTACATGCGTTCATCGCGCAAAAACCAAGGCCCGGTTTGCCACGGGTGGCCCACTTCGCCGGCTTGGCCTGGCGTGGCAGGTTGCAAAGGCAACACATACCCCACCACGTTGTCCAGGCCTTGGCTGAACACGCGGCGCAACCGAACCCGCTCCATTTCGTCGTCCAGTTTGGCGTCAAAGGGGTCCACGTTGACGGGCAAGCGGCGTTCGCGCCACAGGTAGTACCAAGTGTCTTCAAAGCCCGGCAGCACGGTATCCCCGGACAGCCCCAGTTGCGCGGTCAAGGCCTGCATAAAGCGCTTCGCATCGGCGCTGGTGTAGTGGCTGGGCACGCGCTCGTCAGCAAACACCTCGGGGTCGTGCCAGCAGGGTTGGCCATCGGTGCGCCAGTAAATGCTCAAGGCCCAGCGCGGCAATTGTTCGCCCGGGTACCACTTGCCTTGACCAAAATGCAAAAAGCCGCCGCGTCCATATTGTTGGCGCAGCTTGTGGACCAACTCGGTCGCCAAACCCCGCTTGGTGGGCCCCAAGGCATCGGTGTTCCATTCGGCGCCATCCCGGTCTTGGGTAGAGACAAAGGTCGGCTCGCCGCCCATGGTCAGGCGCACATCTTGCGCCACCAGTTGCGCGTCCACTTGCTCGCCCAGAGCCAACACATTGGCCCATTGCGCATCGCTGTAGGGCTTGGTCACGCGTGGAGATTCGTGGATGCGCGTCACATTCATCTCGTGGTGAAACTCTACCTCGGCCTTGTCCATCAGCCCTTCAATGGGCGCAGCCGCAGAGGGTTGTGGTGTACAGGCCAATGGGATGTGGCCTTCGCCCGCCATCAAGCCAGAGGTGGGGTCGAGCCCGACCCAGCCTGCGCCGGGCAAATAAACCTCGCACCATGCGTGCAAGTCGGTGAAATCGACCTCGGTGCCGCTCGGGCCTTCGAGTGATTTGACATCGGGGGTGAGTTGAATCAAATAGCCCGACACAAATCGCGCGGCGATGTTCATGTGGCGAAACAGTTGCACCAGCAGCCAAGCCGAATCGCGGCAGGAGCCACTTTGAAGGGTCAGCGTTTCTTCGGGCGTTTGCACGCCGGGTTCCATGCGTATGGTGTAGCGAATGTCTTGGTGCAGGCGTTGGTTGATTTGCACCAAAAAGTCGATCGTGTTCTGGCGCTTGCGGTCCAGACTGGCCAGGTACTTTTTAAAAAGCGGAGTTTTGTCAATTTTGTCGAGATAGGACTGCAACTCTTCTTTGACGTTGTCGGCGTAGACAAAGGGCACTTGTTCGGCTGTGGGCTCCAAAAAGAAATCAAATGGGTTGAACACCGCCATTTCGGTGACCACGTCCACGGTGACTTTGAAGCGGGTGGTTTTTTTCGGAAACACCAAGCGGGCTTGGTAATTGGCAAAGGCGTCTTGCTGCCAGTTGATGAAATGCTCTGCGGGCTCGACCTTCAGGCTGTAAGAGAGGATGCGGCTGCGGCTGTGCGGGGCTGGTCGCAAACGGATCACTTGGGGGCCGAGCTGGACGGGGCGGTCGTATTCGTAATGGGTAACGTGGTGCAGGGCAACGTGTATCGACATATTTCTTAATGCGCAACAGGGGCTGCACGCATGACAAATGCAGCTTGGGCGGTTACAACTAGCAAGACACGCGCCAGAAGAGCGCAAACAGAGAACACAAGATCGATTCATCGGCCAAACAGGGAGGCTGTCATGCAACAGAATTGCACACAGGGTGAGGGCTGGGCGCGCGCCTGCGACTTGCAACAAGGTCCATGAATTGGGCGCGTGGCATGGGAGTGGCGCTGCTGGCTTGGTGGGTTGGCGTGGCGCTGCAGTTGCAGCAAGCGGTGTTGTGGCCCAGCTGGCTGTATGGCGGCATCTTGGCTTGGGGCCTTCTTCCGGGGGGCTGGCCTTTTCTGGTGCCTTCGCGACGGCTGAACAGCTGGAGAGCATTGCGCATGCCTCTCGCGGGCGCTTGGCGCATGGCAGTGCGGGTGTGGATGGGCATGGCGGTGGCTTTTGCCCTCACCGGCTTGCATGCCGGGTGGCGCTCGGCCGCCCTCGACCCTGCTTTAGAAGGGCAAGACTTGGATGTGGTGGGCGTGGTGCAAGCCATGCCACAGCAGCAAGATGTGGGTTGGCGATTTCGCTTTGAAGTTGAGCAAGCGTGGCTTGTGGCCGCCGCAGGCCACAGCACCCCTGTGAAACTGGCCGACGCCTTGCCCTCGCAGGTGTATTTGGGTTGGTATGGTCAAGGCGGTTCATGGGACTTGGGCAGCGCCAAAGCCGCACTGCCCGAGCCGGTGCAAGCAGGCGAGCGCTGGCGTTTTCGCGTTCGCCTGAAGGCCCCGCACGGCCACTTGAATCCGCGTGGCTTTGACTATGAGTTGTGGTTGTGGGAGCAAGGCATTCGCGCCACCGGCTATGTGCGTCTGGGCGCGCAAGACCCGCCACCGGTGCGCTTGGCGGTCACTTGGCAACACCCGATTGAAGGCTGGCGTCAGTCGGTGCGGGACCGCTTGCTCAGGCACCTCAACACGCCAGAGGCCACTGCTGCAGAAGCGTCCTCAGAAGTGAAGCGTCGTCTCGCGGGCGTGGTGGCGGCCTTGGTTGTCGGCGACCAAGCGGCCATAGACCGCAGCGATTGGGATGTGTTCAGGGCCACGGGCGTGGCGCACTTGATGAGCATTTCGGGCTTGCACGTCACGATGTTTGCGTGGCTGTCTTCCCTGTTCGTGGCCTGGTGTTGGCGTCGATCGGCGTTGTGGGGGTTTGCCGGCGCATTGCACTGGCCTGCAGTGCACGTGGGCGCGGTGCTGGGTTGGTGCATGGCAGCGTTTTATGCCCTGTTCAGTGGATGGGGCGTGCCCGCCCAGCGCACGCTGTGGATGCTGTTGGCGGTGGTGGTGCTGAAGATTTCTGCGCGCCAATGGCATGCCAGTCTGATCTGGTTGCTGGCCGGCGCGGTGGTGCTGTTGTTCGACCCTTGGGCTTTGCTGCAACCGGGGTTTTGGTTGAGCTTTGTGGCGGTGGGTGTGCTGATGGCCACCGAGCGCCCCGAATTGCACAACCCCGCCGCCGCATTTAAGTCGCCGCGCCAAATTGAAACGCAATCTGGCACTGAAAGGGTGTCTGAAAGGGGCACCGAATTGGTGCCTCAACCCTTTTGGCACCGAACGGGTGCGCTCGCGCGCCCGCTTTTGGGATGGGCTGGCAGCCTGTCGGCCCTGCGCTTGTGGCGTGAGCAAGCCACCATCACCTTGGCATTGGCACCACTGACCTTGCTGTTCTTTGGTCAGGTGTCGCTGGTGGGTTTGCTGGCCAATGTGTTGGCTATTCCTTGGGTCACCTTGGTCGTGACGCCGCTGGCCATGTTGGGCGTGGTGTGGGCGGGCGCGTGGACAGCGGCCCTGTGGGCCTTGCAGCCCATGGCGTGGCTGCTTGGCGAAATGGCGGCTTGGCCCATGGCCAGTGTGTCCCTGCCGATGCCGCCATTGGGCTTGTCAGTTTTGGCGCTTTTGGGGGCGACAGCTTGGGTGTTGCCCTTGCCTCTGTCGTGGAAGCTGCTGTGTTTGCCCCTGTTGTGGCCGGTGTTGCTGTGGGTGCAGCCCCGGCCTGCAGCGGGCCAGTTCGAGTTGTTGGCGGCCGATGTGGGGCAGGGCAACGCGGTGCTGGCGCGCACCGCCCAGCACAGCTTGCTGTACGACGCGGGTCCCCGATATTCAGCCGAGAGCGATGCGGGACTCCGGGTGCTGGTGCCCTTGTTGGCGCAAATGGGCGAGCGCCTCGATGTGCTCATGCTCAGCCACCGCGACAGCGACCACACCGGGGGCGCCGCCGCTGTGCTGGCCATGCAGCCACAAGCCGCGCTGTGGTCGTCGCTGGAAGACGAACACCTGTTGCACACCCTGCGGCCCCACTGGACGCGTTGCCAAGCGGGCCAATCGTGGCTCTGGGACGGGGTGTTGTTTGAGGTGCTGCACCCGCCTGCCAAGGACGCAGACTCAAGCCCTGTCTCCCCTGCGGGAACGAAAAAAACCAAACCCAATGCGGTCAGTTGCGTCTTGCGTATCAGCAGCAACGCCAATGTGAACGTCAATGTGAACGTCAATGTGAACGTCAATGTCCCAAGCGTGGTGGCCTTGTTGCCGGGCGACATCGAGGCCGCCCAAGAAGCAGCGCTGGTGCAGTCCGGCTTGGGCCCGGTGCATTGGTTGCTGGTGCCGCACCACGGCAGCAAGACTTCTTCTACCGAGCCCTTTTTGCAGGCGCTGCAACCCCGGCTGGCATTTGTGCAAGCCGGCTACCGCAACCGCTATGGTCATCCGGCTGCGCCGGTGCTTGAGCGTTACCGCGACCAGGGCATTCCACTGGTCGAATCCACCCGCTGTGGTGCCGCCACTTGGCAAAGCGCCGCCCCCGACAAGGTGCGATGTGAGCGGGTGGAATCTTTGCGCTATTGGCACCATGCCTTGGCGCTGAAATGAAATAGGTATGCATCTTGCTAACCTGTGTTGAGGAGTAATGAGCCATGCGCCAATTCGATGAGATGTACAGCCGCCTGCCTGCCGCAGGTGATGCAGGAGAAGTCCGAGAGCATTACCTGGCGTATGCCCGCTGGTTGCAAGCGCAAGACAGCCAAGCCATGACCGCACGGCGCGAAGAGGCCGAGATGATTTTTCGCCGCGTGGGCATCACCTTTGCGGTTTATGGTGACAAAGACGAAGACGGCTCTGGCACCGAGCGGCTGATTCCTTTTGACCTGATTCCCCGCGTTATTGCCGCCAAAGAGTGGAAAAGCATGGAGGCGGGTTTGGTGCAGCGCGTCACGGCCCTGAATCGCTTCATTCACGATGTCTACCACGATCAAGAAATTTTGAAGGCGGGCGTGGTGCCGCGTGAACAAATTGAGCGCAACGCGCAATTTCGCCCCGAAATGGTCGGCGTGAATGTGCCCAACCAAATTTATTCGCACATCAGTGGCATCGACATCGTGCGAGCCCCCGACGCACAAGGCAACGGCGAATATTACGTGCTGGAAGACAACCTGCGTGTGCCCAGCGGCGTCAGCTACATGCTGGAAGACCGCAAGATGATGATGCGACTGTTCCCCGAGTTGTTCAGCCAGCACCGTGTGGCCCCCGTCGCGCACTACCCCGACTTGCTGCTTGACACCCTGCGGGCCAGCAGCCCAGCCACCACCGCCGAGCCCACGGTGGTGGTGCTCACGCCCGGCATGTACAACAGCGCTTATTTTGAGCACGCCTTTTTGGCTCAGCAAATGGGCGTGGAGTTGGTGGAAGGGCAAGACCTGTTTGTCAAAGACCAATTTGTCTACATGCGCACCACCCGCGGCCCTCAGCGCGTGGATGTGATTTACCGCCGAGTGGACGATGATTTTTTAGACCCACAAGTTTTCCGCCCCACCTCCACACTGGGGTGTGCCGGCTTGATGGAAGCCTACAAAGCTGGCCACGTGGCCATTTGCAACGCGGTGGGCACGGGCGTGGCCGACGACAAGTCGATCTACCCCTATGTGCCCGACATGATCAAGTTTTATTTGGGCGAAGAGCCGATCCTGAAAAACGTGCCCACCTTTCAGTGCCGCAAGCCCGACGACTTGAAGTACACCTTGGCCAACCTGAAAGACCTGGTGGTCAAAGAAGTGCACGGTGCAGGGGGCTACGGCATGTTGGTGGGCCCGGCCGCGAGCCAAGCGGAGATTGAGCGATTCAGGGCCGCCTTGTTGGCCAACCCCGAGGGCTACATTGCGCAGCCCACACTCAGTTTGTCGAGTTGCCCCACCTTTGTGGACAGCGGCATTGCCCCGCGCCACATCGACCTGCGGCCGTTTGTGCTGAGTGGGCGCACGGTCCAAATGGTGCCCGGCGGCCTGACCCGCGTGGCACTCAAAGAGGGTTCTTTGGTGGTGAACAGCAGCCAAGGCGGCGGCACCAAAGACACCTGGATCTTGCAAGACTGAACCGGGAGAACACACATGCTTTCAAGAACCGCTGACCACCTGTTTTGGATGTCTCGCTACATGGAGCGGGCAGAAAACACCGCCCGCATGCTGAATGTGAGTTACGAGACCTCGCTCTTGCCCCAATCTGCGGCCGCCGTTGAGGCCGGCTGGGAAGGCATCTTGTCCATCAGCGAACTGTTGCCCGCCTACTTGGCGCAATACAAAAACATCAATCCCCGCGATGTCATGGCGTTCATGGTGAAAGACGCCAACAACCCATCGTCCATTTTGTCGTGCTTGCGCGCGGCCCGCGAAAACGCCCGTGCCGTGCGTGGCACCTTGACCACCGAAGTGTGGGAAACCCAAAACCAGACCTGGCTCGAAGTCAATCGCATGCTCAAGAGTGGCGAGTTTGAGCGCGACCCGGGCCAATTTTTTGAGTGGGTCAAGTTCCGCTCGCACCTCTCGCGCGGCGTGACGGTGGGCACCATGCTGATGGACGAGTCGCTTTATTTCATGCGCATGGGCACGTTTTTGGAGCGGGCTGACAACACCGCCCGCTTGGTCGATGTGAAGTTTCACGCCATGCAAAACGACTTTTTTGGCGCCCCCAATTACACCGGCGTCGAGGCCGAAGTCACGCAAGAATATGACTTCTACCACTGGAGCGCGATCTTGCGCAGCGTCAGCGGGTTTGAGGTCTACCGCAAGGTCTACCGCGATGTGATTCGCCCTGAGCGCGTGGCCGAGTTGCTGATCTTGCGCCCCGACATGCCGCGCTCGTTGCACGCCAGTTTGAACGAGGTGTTGTCTAACTTGAAGCTGGTGTCGCACGACCCCGCAAGCGACACCCTGCGCCAAGCGGGTCGCTTGCGCGCAGAGCTGGCGTTTGGTCGCATTGATGAAATTTTGGCCACCGGCCTGCACGCCTACCTGACCCAGTTTTTGGAGCGGGTCAACCTGCTGGGCAGCCGCATCAGTCGCGAGTTTTTGTTGCCTCAGTCGGCCTGAGGCCCGCGAGCTCAATCCAACGCAATCAGTCCAGCGACAAAACCACTGGGGTGTGGTCGCTGGGCCGTTCGTTTTTGCGTGGCGCGCGGTCAATCACGCAGGCTTTGGCACGAGACTTCAGCGCCTCTGAAATCAAAATGTGGTCGATGCGCAGGCCCCGGTTGCGCCGAAACGCAAACTCGCGGTAATCCCACCAGCTGTAGCTTTTTTCGGGCTGCTCAAACAGCCTGAAACTGTCGGTCAGGCCCAAGCCAATCAAGGCTTGCAGCTGTTCGCGCTCAGCATCGGTGCAATGAATGGTGCCGGCCAAGCCCACGGGGTCCCACATGTCCAGTTCGTCAAAGGTGATGTTGTAGTCACCCAGCAAAACCAACTGGGGGTGCTGCTGCATCTCGCTCTTGACCCACGCACGCAAGGCCTCAAGCCAGCGCATTTTGTAAACAAACTTGTCGCTGTCAGGCGCTTGACCGTTCGGAAAATACCCGCAAATCACGCGCAGTTGCCCGCCCGCACCGTCAGGGTAGGTGGCGGCAATCACACGCGACAACTCGTCTTCAAAGCCCGGAATGTTTTTCACCACCTCAACGCCGGGCTGCACCGAGATCAGCGCCACGCCGTTGTAGGTTTTTTGACCAAACCACTGGGCTTGGTAGCCCGCCTCGGTGAAGGCGGCGATTGGAAACTTGTCGTCACTCAGCTTCAGCTCTTGCAGGGCCAACACATCCACGCCGCCTTCGGCTTTTTGTGCGGCCAACCAGTCCAGCACCTGCGGCAGGCGCACGGCCAAAGAGTTGACATTCCAGGTGGCGATTTTCATGGCTTGCGGGCGTTTTGGTAAGTGACAAACGCAAACCCCAAGCCATTGGCGGCGGTGTGGCTTTCGCGCTGCACCTGTTGCCATGCGTGGCCCAGCTCTGGGGCAAATGCGTCGCCTTCAAAGTCGGCGTCAATCTCGGTGACCACTGCGGTGCTGGCCAAGGGCTCGGCTTGCCGGTAAATTTCGGCGCCGCCCATGATCCAGGCATCCGTGGCGCTGCCACACAGTTGCATGGCGTGTTCAATGGATTCGGCTCGCAGCGCACCTTCGGCCTGCCAAGTCGTTTGGCGAGTGACCACAATGTTCAGCCGGCCGGGCAGGGGGCGAAAACGAGCGGGCAACGAGTCCCAGGTTTTGCGCCCCATGATCACGGGTTGCCCCAAGGTCACACGCTTGAAGTGCGCCAGGTCTTCAGGCAAATGCCAAGGCATTTGGTTGTCTTTGCCGATCACGCCATTGCGGGCGCGGGCATAAATCAGGTGCAGCTTCATCGCAAAAAATCAAACAGCCACAGGCGCCTTGATGGCGGGGTGGCACTCATAACCCAGCACTTCAAAGTCTTCGTATTGGTAGTCGAAGATCGAATCGGGTTTGCGTTTGATGTTCAAGGTGGGATAGGCCATGGGCGCGCGGCTCAGTTGCAGCTCGACTTGCTCGTGGTGGTTGCTGTAGATGTGGCAGTCGCCGCCTGTCCAAAGAAAGTCACCCACATCCATGTCGCACTGCTGCGCAATCATGTGCGTCAGCAAGGCATAGCTCGCGATATTGAAGGGCACGCCCAAAAAGATGTCGGCACTGCGCTGGTAAAGCTGGCAACTGAGCTTGGCTTTTTCGCCGGGGTTTTGCGGCGGTGCCACATAAAACTGAAAGAAAGCGTGACAGGGCATCAGGGCCATCTTGTCCAACTCAGCCACGTTCCAGGCGCTCACAATGATGCGGCGCGAGTCGGGGTTGGTTTTCAGCGTCTTCATGACATCGCTGATCTGGTCAATATGACCACCGCCCGGCGTGGGCCAGCTGCGCCATTGCACGCCATACACCGGCCCCAAATCACCGTCTTCGCGGGCCCACTCATCCCAGATGGTGCAGCCGCGCTCTTGCAGCCACTTCACATTGCTGTCGCCGCGCAAAAACCACAGCAGCTCCACGATGATCGCTTTGAGAAACACCTTTTTGGTGGTCACCAGCGGAAAGCCTTCGTTCAGGTCAAAACGCATTTGGTGGCCAAACACACTGCGCGTGCCGGTGCCTGTGCGGTCGCCTTTTTGTACCCCCGTGGTGTACACGTGGCGCATGAAGTCTTCGTATTGGCTGCGGACGGGGCGATCGAGGGTGCGGGAAGGGCTGTTCATGGTGGGCAAGTTTAAGGCAACAGGCGGGTCGATTGGCCCGCGCTGGCCGCCTGCGAGGGCGACATTGTTACCATTCTTGGTCGAATTTAAATTCAGTAAGCCAAAAGAAAACATGTCCATTCAACGCCCTTGGCAACCTTGGTTTGCGCGATTGTTGTGCCTGTTGAGCTGGGTTGGCTTGCTGTGCGCGCCCCACAGCGTTATGGCTCAAGATCGTGTCCTTGAAAAAGCCTATTGGAGCGACACCACCGGCACGGCCAGTTTTGAGCAAGCCCGCGAGGCCCGCTACACCCCCTACACCGGGGTCTTAAGCCAAGGCTTCAAAGCCTACCCCCAGTGGGTGCGCTTAAAAATAGACGGCGCCCAGCCCGGTGGTCCCGAGCAATGGGTCCTTCGCATCCGGCCCGTTTTTTTGGACGAAATCACACTCTACGACTCTCTGTCAAAACCTCCAAGCACCTCAGCTTCTTCAGCTTCATCCCCTCATCCTCTTACTGCAGCGCGCAGCACCGGCGATCGCACCCCCATTGCAGATTCTGATTTTGAGTCGCTTCACCACACCTTTCTGGTTCCAACGCAAGCCGAGCCCCGTTATGTGTGGTTGCGCCTGTCCACCACCAGCACACAGCTCATGCATGTGGAAGCCTTGAGCCCGCGCGACATGTTGCGCGAAGAGCATGGCCTGTGGTTAGCCTATTCGGCTTTGTTGGCGGTGTTGTTCTCGTGCTTGTTGTGGGTGTTTTTGGCTTGGCTGAAAGACCGCGACCCCGTCAACGGTATTTTTGTGGTGCGGCAAATGGTGCTGTTGCTCTACACCGCCAGCTTTTTGGGCTACCACCGCATGCTGATGGCTGGGGTGGTGTCGCCCGCCACGCAAGACTTTGTTTACAACCTGCTGGTGTTGCTCACCACCGCGTTGTCGGTGTTTTTTGAGTACCGTTTTTTACGCGAATACGTCATACCGGTTTGGGGAAAATGGCTTTTTCGGTCGTTATTGCTGGTCAGTGCTGTGGCAATTGTCCTTCTGTTGATGGGAGTGACTCAGACCGCTTTGAACATCAACATGGTCCTTAATGCATTGGGTTTGACTTGTATGTTCTGGATAGCTTGCAGCGTTCGGTTGCCCACACCAGACTCGGATCAAACCGTCACCTATCAATTGCCAAAATTAGCCGTCGTCAGTTATTACTTCGTAGTCATTTTGGTATTGGCTATGAGCATCTTGCCCAGCCTGGGGGTGCTTCGGGGCAATGTTTTCTCTATTTATAGTGTGTTGCTCTATGGCCTGATATCGGGCCTGACCATGACAGGTTTGCTGATCGTGCGCTCGCGCGAGCTGGAGCGTATTCGCATCGAAGTGGGCAACAGTTTGTTTTTGTCACGCAAACAACTGGCCATCGAAAGCCGCCGCCGCCAAGACCAATCGCAGTTGCTCAACATGCTTATGCACGAGCTCAAGACCCCATTGGCCGTGATTGACTTGGCACTCAAAGACCGCGAGCCCTCGGACAAAGCGCAAAGCTATGTCGGCCGAGCCATCGATAACATGAAGTCGATTTTGGAGCGCTGCGTGCAAACCGATCGCCTGATCGACCGGCCCTTTGAAATCCAAAAACAAGCCTTTGACATAGCGGAGCGACTGCAGCAATGGCTGCACGACCACAAAGCTGCCCAAGGTCGTGTGGTGCTGCAAAGCCTGCCCGTAGCACCAATCAACAGCGACATGCAATGCACCCAAATCATTGCCAACAACCTGATTGAAAACGCCCTCAAATACGGCGACCCACAGCAGCCGGTGAACGTGAGCCTGCAGCCCCAATCGCATGCCGATGGGCGCAGTGGCCTGTGTTTGCGTGTGACCAACGCGCCTGGCCCGGCGGGTTACCCCGATGCCCAACAAGTGTTTGCCAAGTATTACCGCAGCGCGGCCGCGCAACGCCAATCTGGCACGGGGCTGGGTTTGTACCTGTCGCACAATCTGGCGGCGCAACTGGGCGCAGAGTTGCGTTATCTCCCCACCGAATCGCACATTCAATTTGATCTATGGCTGCCCACCTGAGCATCGTCTTGGTTGAAGACAACGACGACTTGCGCGAACTCACTGCAGACGCGTTGCGCGATGAGGGCCACCGCGTGGTTGCGCTCAGTTGCGCCGAAGAGCTGGAAGACCTGGCCGCCGGCGCTGCGGCTGATGTGTTTTTGATCGACCTCAACCTTCCCGGTGAAGATGGCTTCAGCCTGTCGCGGCGCATTCGGCAGGTGCACCCTTTGGTGGGCATCATCATCATTTCGGCGCGCTCTGACTTGCAAGACAAAATTGTCGGCTATGACAGCGGTGCCGACTGGTATTTGCCCAAGCCTGTGCCGTTTGGTGAGTTGTCGGCCGCACTGAAAAGTTTTGCGCGCCGTCGCCAAGCGCAAAACATCGAAACGGTCACGCCTGCGGGGGGCTTGCGACTGCAACAACGCACCCTGCAAGGCCCCGCCGACATCGTGCGCCTAACTCCCGCCGAAGAAACTTTGTTGATCGCCTTTGCTCGCGCACCCTCGGGGCGTCTAGAAAACTGGCAACTGTTGGAGCTGCAAGGCTTGGACAATGCCGAGGCCAGCAAAACCAGCCTAGAAGTTCGCATCACCCGCTTGCGCAAAAAACTCACTCAGGCCGGCGCCGATGGCAACTGCCTGGCCGCCATCCGAGGCGTGGGTTACCAGCTGCAAGTGCCTGTGCAAGTCTTGGCTTGATCTTGCTGCCCCTGATTCATCAAGAGATTTCCTTCTAATTCCTTCATAAACCTTCAATTTACCCATATTTGTTGGGAAATCTAATGAATTGAAAGGGTTTGAAAGGTTTCCAACAAACGATTGCATGTAATCGCCAGCATCTACAAATCTGTCAGATTGCTGTGCTTTCACTCCATAAGCTCGAGCTGACCGGCCCTGCCGGCACAGTTCGCATCACGGCCACCGAGGCCACACTGTTGCAGGCGTTTAGCCAATCGCCTGATACCCGGCTCGACTTTGCCCAAGTCGCGCAGTGCATGGGCATTGCGCTTACCGAAGAGCAAAAGGCCAACATTCAGGTTCGCATGGTGCGCTTGCGCAAAAAACTTCATGCCGCTGGTGCCGAAGGTGCGGTGATTGAAGCCATTCGCAATGTGGGTTACCAGTTTTTTGACGAACTCGAGGTGCGCAAGGCATGAGCCACAACCGGGTGTGGCCCTTGATGTTTTGTGCGGCTTGGCCCATGTGGGCGGGCGCTGCCCCCGATGCAGGTGCGGTGCTGCGCCAAATCGAGCCTGACCGTGCGCCCGTTTTGCCCGCCACCTCGCAGTCGCAGGGCAGTTGGACCGAGCCCGCGCCGCCACTGGATGGCGAGAGCACCACACTGGTCAAGGGCTTTCGGTTTGTTGGCAACCACCAACTGACCGATCGTCAACTCAAGCGTGCATTGCGCGGCTTTGAAGACCGCCCTTTGTCGCTGAGCCAAATGAAGCAAGCCGCGCAAGTGGTGACCCAACGCTACCGCAAGGCCGGATGGATGGTTCGGACCTTTTTGCCGCGCCAAGAAATCGAGGGCGGTATCGTCACTATTCGGGTGGTGGAGGTGGCGTTTGCGGGCGTGAAGTTGCCCGCAGAAAAACCCAAGCGCATCGCGCCACAAAAGTTGCTCAACATCGTGCAAGCCGCGCAGCCCCAAGGCGAAGCCCTGAACGTGACTGAAATTGACCGCGCCTTGCTGTTGATGGACGACTTACCTGGCGTCTCGGTGGCCGGTAACTATGTGGCGGGCGATGCTGATGACCAAACCGCACTGGCTTTGCTGTTGAGCGATGAGCCTGTGGCCAATGGCAGTGTCACGGTGGACAACCAAGGCGCTCGCTCTACCGGGGCCGAGCGCGTAATGCTGAATGTGTCATTGAACAGCCCCACCCAGCAGGGTGACCAAGTGACGGCCACACTGCTCAAAACGCAAAGCGGCGACGATCGCCAAAGCCAATATGTGCGCTTGGCCTACACCTTGCCAGCGGGGTCGCAAGGCTGGCGCGTGGGCACCCAAGCCAGCCACATGGACTACCGCTCTAAAACTACCGACCAATCGGGCGAGGGCGACTCGCAAACCTGGGGCCTGACCGCCAACTACCCGCTGTTGCGCAGCTTGGACCGCAACCTCTATGCAGCCTTGGCCTATGACCACAAGCGATTTGCCAGCCAAAGCGGTGCCAGCCCAGAGGCCAACCGCCACCGGGTGGATGTGCTCAACACCAGTCTGAGTGGCAACTGGCGAGACGAGTGGGGCCAAGGGGCCGTCACCAGTGCCAGCCTGACTTATGCGTTGGGCCGAGTGCACGATGTGGTTGATGCCACGCAAGGTGCGTACCGCAAATGGAGCCTGACCCTCAATCGTCAACAACAACTGGGCGGCGGTTGGTCGCTGCTGGCCTCGGCCCAGATGCAGCGCACCAAAAAGAGCTTGGACTCGTCAGAAAAACTCTACCTCGGTGGGGCCAACAGCGTGCGGGCCTACCCCGGCAGCGAGGCTGGGGGCGACCAAGGCCACAGCGTCAGCTTGGAGCTGCGCCAAAAGCTGGGCACCCAATGGAGTTGGCTGAGCTTTGTGGACCAAGGCGAGGTCAAGCCCGCCAGTGGCTCCACCAGCTTGCCCGCTAATTTGCGAGGCGCGGGTTTGGGCCTAGCATGGCAAAGCGCCAAGGGCTCTGAAGCCAAGCTCACCTTGGCGCGGCGCGTGGGCCACAACCCCAACCCCATGGCCGATGGCTCGGACAGTGACGGCACCTTGAAGTTGAACCGACTGTGGCTCAGCTTGAGCTCGCCGTTTTGAGTGAATAGAAGCCACCATGAAGCGACACGCCAGTTTTAACCGTTGCTATAGCCTGCTGTGGTCAGACACTGCAGCGGCCATGGTGCCCGTGCCCGAGACCGCCCGCTGCGCTGGCAAAGGTGCAGGGCAACGGGGTGTGCGCCGCCACAACGGCGTGTTGGCGGCGGTGGCCTTGGCCTGTGCCACCACCACCGGGGTGTGGGCCCAAGCGCCACCGGCGCCCAACCAGTTGCCCACAGGGGGGCAAGTGGTGCAAGGGGCCGCCAGCATCAGCCAAAGCAGCACGGCCCAAGCGTCCAGCATGGTGGTCAACCAAAGCAGCGCCCGCGCGGTGGTGGACTGGAGCAGCTTCAATGTGGGGGCCAATGCGCAAGTGCGCTTCAACCAACCCAACGCGCAGTCGGCCACGCTGAACCGCGTAAACGATGCCAACCCGAGCCAAATTTTTGGGCGCATCGAGTCGAACGGCCAGGTGATATTGAGCAACGCCAACGGGGTGTATTTTTCGCCCAGCTCGCGGCTGGACATGGGGGCCCTCACGGCCACCACACACAGCATCGATGCCCAAGCCTTCATGGCGGGCAGCAACACCTTTGGCCGCAACGGGGCCACGGGCAGGGTGGTGAATGAAGGGCAGATCCACACCGCCTTGGGCGGTTATGTGGCCTTGCTGGCGCCCGAAGTGCAAAACAGCGGTGTGATTGTGGCGCGCGCTGGCACCGTGGCCTTGGCCTCGGGGGAGCAGATCACGCTGAACCTGAACAGCCAGGGCGGGTTGGCGGGCATTACCACCATCGCCTCGACACTGCAAACGCTGATTGAAAACCGACACGCCATTGCGGCCCCTGATGGACTGATCATTTTGTCGGGCGTGGCGCTGAACAAATTGCAAGCCGGCTTGGTGAAAAACAGCGGCACCCTAGAAGCCAACAGCCTCACGCACAAAGGCGGCAAAGTGGTGCTGGAGGGCGACGAGATTACGCTCAGCGGCACCAGCACCATCGAGGCCAAAGGCCCTGCAGGCGGTGGCACAGTATTGGTGGGGGGCGATTGGCAAGGCAGTGGCGACTTGCGCCAAGCCAGCCGAGTGACGATGACTGCAGGCGCCCGCATTGATGCCAGTGCCACCGAGCAAGGGGATGGCGGCAAGGTGGTGTTGTGGAGCGATCTACACCACCCGAATGGGTTCACCCAAGCCAATGGTTCGATCAAGGCCGAAGGTGGGCCGCAGGGCGGTGACGGTGGTGACATCGAAACATCTGGCCACCAGTTATTAGTGGGCGACTTGCAGGTCTCTACGCGGGCACCGAAGGGAAATTTTGGTGAGTGGTTACTGGACCCTTACGACATCACCATCAGTTCAGCGGTCAACAGCAATGTGAGCGCTTCCCTCTCCAACTTTACAGCCACGGGCGACAACTCTGTGGTGAATGTCACGGCCCTCCAGAACTCATTTTTAAGTTCCAACATCACCATCAGCACCGGCAGCAGTGGCACACAAACAGGCAATTTGAACTTGGCGACAGACCTGACTTGGGCCAACAGTGCGACATTGACTTTGTCGCTCGCGGGCGGATTCACGGGCACCGGCAACGTCCACATGTCTGGTACTGGGACTTTGAGCATTAACCAAGCGGGCAACAGCACATTCAGCGGGGCCATCTCTGGCGCTTCGGGCAAGCTCACCAAGTCAGGGGCGGGCACATTGACCCTGACGGGAAACAACAGCTACGGTGGCCTGACCACTTTGTCTGGTGGGAACTTGAACTTGGGTTCAGCCAACGCCATCGGCACGACGGGTGCAATCAGTTTCTTAGGCGGTACTTTGCAGTATTCAGCAGCCAACACCACCGATTACGTTGGACGATTTACTGCCAATCAGACCTATCGAATTGACACCAATGATCAAAACGTGACGCTGCCTGCAGTATTGAGTGGTACCTCCGGCTTGATTAAATTGGGTTCTGGCACGCTGACGCTGACGGGCGCCAATACCTATACCGGGCTCACCACCATCAGTGCCGGGACACTGGCGTTGTCAGACGCTGGAAGCATCTCCACGTCGAGCAGTGTGGCCAATTCAGGGGTGTTTGACATCAGTGCGACCACGAGCGGCACCAGCGTGAAATACATCACGGGAAGTGGTGCCACGGTGCTGGGCAGCAAGACCCTGACATTCACCAATGTGGGTACGGGTCAGTCGTATGCCGGTGTCATCAGTGGTACTGGCGGGCTGGTGATGCCGGGTTCGGGATCGTTTACTTTGTCGGGCAACAACACCTACACCGGTAGCACCACCATTCCATCGGGAGGTACTCTGATGCTGGGCGCTGCAGGGGCAAGCGGCTCGTTGGCAGGGTCCATGATTGTGGGAGGAACTTTGACCATCAACCGAACCGGTTCATTGACGCTCAATGGTCCAATCTCGGGGGCTGGAACGTTCAATTTCAGCAATGGCACATTGACCTTGGCGGGCGACAACACTTTTTCCGGAACGTTTAATTGGTCCAGTGCGGGTAACCTGACCTTGAGCGGAGCCAATGCCTGGCCTGCGATCACCGTAACATCGACCAAAACCTTATTTGTCTCCGGTCAGGGTAGTCTGCCCAACACGGTGGTCACGCTCAGTGGCTCAACCGCTACTTTGGACATCAGCGGAGCCACTTCGGGCGTGACACTCAAGGGGCTGACGAGCAATTACCCGGCAGGAAAAGTTGTACTGGGTAGCAACACCCTCACGCTGGCCATGCCGGATGGCGCTTCATCGTCAATGGGCTTCGGTGGCTCCATCACTGGAACAGGCGGAATATCGGTGATTAACACCACGGGCTCTGGCATGGCCACCCTGAATTTCTCGGCCTCCAGCGCATACACCGGTCTAACGACCATCGGCGCCAACACGACGCTGGCTTTGGGAACAGATGGAGCCATCTCATCTTCCAGCGGCCTAAATCTTGCCGGAACATTCTCTTCCAGCAAGCAGGCAGCGTACGGCGGTACCAACCTAAAAAATTTGATTGGTACGGGCACCGTCTCCATCAGTACCGGCTCGCTCTACATCAGCAATCCCTCAGGCGAATTTTCGGGCCAGTTCATCACCGCGGTCCCGATCTCTCTGGCGGCAGGGCGGCTCAGGCTGTCGGGCGACAACACGCAGTTCACCAGCGCCATCACCGTCACGGGGACCACCCTGGAGTTGGGTCATGCCGGGGCCCTGGGCCCTTCGACTACGGTTGGCAGCCTCACCTTGCAATCGGGTGCCACGTTCGATTTGCGGGGGTTCTCGCCTTTGGCTAATCGGCCTATCACAATCAGTTCAGGTGGGTCCACTCTCAGCAACTCGGCGACGGGCATTGCCTCATACAACGCGAATATTAACCATAACGCGGGGTTTTCGGTGGCGCTCACCGTCGATGCCCCGGCCAATTCGACGTTGATCCTGAATGGCACTTTGTCAGGCGGGGGTAATTTGACCAAGGGTTTAGGTCTAGGGACCGTGGTGGTGACTGCAGCAAATCTTTCGAGAACCGGTTCGACCACTGTGAACGCTGGCACCCTCCAAGTGGGCACACTCAGCTCGACCAGCGGTGGATTGGGTAACGGCACAGTGACCACCAGCGCCAACCTGCTTTTTTACCGCTCCGGTGCCTTGACTTTGTCAGGCATGACGGGGGCTATCTCGGGCACAGGCAATGTCACCGTACAGGCCACTGGCGCAGTGAACGTCGACCGAAACATCACACTCACCGGGGCCAATAGCATCGTCCGACTGATCGCGGGCTCCGCATCTGCTGCCAACACCTCGCTGCTCAGTGACTTAACACTCACCGGCTTGGTCACGACAAGCAGCACGGGTACGTTGTTGCTTTTTGCAGGCTCGCCGACTGCGACGGTGTTAAATGGTTCTACCGCTAATTTGAATTTAAAGTTGGCCGGTGCCAGCGGTGCCATACGCTACAAAACCTACAACGCAGACTTGAGCAGTTTGAGCAGCTTGGTGTCTGGCACACGCAATTTTTATTTCCGCTTGCAGCCGGCCTTGACGGTATCCGGGGCCACAGTCACTGCGAGCAAGGTTTATGACGGCACCACACTGGCCCTTAACCCCCTCGTCACCGGTGGCACCTTGTCGGGGGCTGTTGACGCTGACAACATGACTTTCAGCCCCACAGGCGCAACCTATCTCACCCCAGATGTTGGCGTCAACAAAGCCATGAGTTTCAGCCTTCGAGCGTTGTCCAGTTCTGCATCTTGGAACGTTTCTGGTTATGCCACTACAGCCACGGGCACCACGGCTGCGGGCACGATCACGCCAGCACCACTGGTGATTCAAGCCAATGATGATGCTCGTTTTGTGACTTTGACTGACGCGTCGGGCTATGCGGGAGTCAGTTACAGCGGTTTGGTGAATCAAGAAACAAGTGCGGTGCTGGGGGGTACATTGGCCATTGCGAGAAGCTCGCCCACTGTCAATTTGGCGGGGCAGTACACGCTGACGCCCAGTGGCTTGACTTCCAACAACTACAGCATCACATACCGCACTGGCAGTTACACCATCGTGCCTGCCAACCAATTGTTGATTCGTGTGGCAGACGCCAGCACCGTTTACGGCAATGCACCTGCTTATAACGTTGTCAGTGCCCGATATTTGATGCCCGACAACAGCGTGATTGACTTGACCTCGCAACTGACTTTGAATGCTGGCACGTACACCTTGAACGATGGAGCTAGTGGCAATGCCCAGTTTGGTTTGGCACTGAACAATCCCACACTCAGCACTGCTGGGTTGCCCAGTGTGGGTGTTTGGAACATGGCGGCATCAGGAGCTATCGCGACCAGCCCTAATTTCAGCAACACTTTGTCAGTGGTGGGCACGCAAACCATCACGCCAAAAACACTAACAGTTACCGCCACTGTGGCCAGCAAAGTTTATGACGGTGGCACTAGTGCCTCTGGTGTTAATTTGTCAGATGACCGAATTCAGGGCGACCTCTTGACGGCAACATACAGTGCTGCTGCTTTTGCTTCCAAAAATGCTGGGTTGGCCGTAAGTGCCACCGTAAGCGGGATTGCCGCATCTGGCACTGATATGGCGAACTACCAAATCTTATCCAGCACAACTAGCACTGCTTCAGACATCACGCCTAAATCCATCAGCATCAGCGGATTGAGTGTCAGTGCCAGAACCTATGACGGCACCAACAGCGCTGTCGTGAGCAGTTATGGGAGTTTGTTAGGCATCTTGGGTGCGGATGATGTGCAAATTGACAGCTGGAATGCCGTCGCAACATATTCGAACAAAAATGTCGGAGTCGGTAAAGTTATCAGTATTGATGGTGTAGGTTTGGGCGGCGCAAATGCAGGGAATTACTCCTTAGCCAGCCCATTGAATACGTCGGGTGATATCACTTCTAAGGCATTGACTGTCACAGGAACTACTGTGGCCAATAAAACCTACGATGGCACCACTTCAGCCACCTTGAGTGGTGGCACATTGTCGGGAGTAGTGGCCGCTGATACAGCCAATGTGTTGCTGACTCAGGCAGGTACCTTTGTTGATAAAAATGCGGGCAACAACAAAGCCGTGACTGCTACTAACACGATCACCGGCTCTGAGGCCAGCAATTACACCCTGACTCAGCCTTCGGGCTTGCTTGCCAACATTACCCCCAAGACGTTGACTGTCAAAGCCAATAATGACGCTAACTTTTTTGCGCTACCGGACAACACTAACGTGTTCAATGGTGTTTCTTATTCGGGCTTCGTGATTGGTGAAAGCAGCTCTAACTTGGTGTTTGATAACGGGGTTGGACCGTCCGTCAGCAGTAGCCTAACGGCCGGACAACGCAGCACTCCAGCGACATACACCGGCGTATTAACACCATCAGGCATAACGGCTGGAAACTATGCACCGGTTTACCAATCGGGTGATTTCACCGTGGTTCCTGCAGATAAGTTATTGATTCGCGTCCCCAATTCGACAGCTACCTATGGCACATCAGCTTCAGTGCCTACACCTACTGCCAGCTATTACAGCAGTGCATACAGTATCGAAGTGAACAGTTTGACGGTGACACCCAACGGTGGATCCTTTGACATTGTCGATTCGACCTATAACGGAGGTCTCACGGTTCAATTGGCTCCCAGCACTCTGTCATCACAGCGATCTGCGACAGGTTTTGCCAACGTTGGAACATACAAAATGGGCACCACCAGCACTTCCAATCTGATAGGGGTCCGATTTAGCGACACCGTTGAGGTATTGGGCGTTCAGACCATCACCCCCAAAGCCTTGAACGTGACGGGCAGTGCCAATAACAAAACCTATGATGGGCTTTATACGGCTACTGTGAATCTCAGCTCTGCCGATGCTGTTGTAGGCGATGCATTGAGCTACAGCCATACATCGGCATTGTTCTCTAACAAGAATGTCCAATCTGCTGTCCCGGTGAGCGTTCAAGGTATCAGTTTAGGGGGCCTCGATGCGGGCAATTACCAACTACAAAACACAACTGCTACGCTGGCAGCGAACATTACGCCTGCGACTTTGACGGTGTCGGGTACGACGGTGGCCAATAAGGTCTATGACGGCACAACCACGGCAACCTTGAGTAATGGTGTTTTGGTTGGGTTGGTCGATTCTGATGTCTCTAATGTGGCTTTAAATCAATCAGGGAATTTTGTTGATAAAAATGTTGGCAATACGAAGACGGTAAATGCTTCCAATACGATCACAGGCTCCGAGGCGAGCAACTATGTTTTGACGCAGCCCACGGGTTTGAGCGCCAACATCACGCCCAAAGCGCTGACCATCAGTGGCATGACGGCTGCAAACAAGGTTTACGACGGCAATACCAATGCCACAGTCAGCACGCTGGGTTTGGCACGCACAGGTTTGGTGACTGGCGATGACGTGACGGTCAGCGCCCTGGGCGCCTTTGCAGATAAAAACGTGGCGAACGGCAAAACAGTCAGCTTGAACAGCACTTATGGCGGTGCTGACTTGAACAACTACACGATCACTGACCAAGCCAGTACGGTGGCCGACATCACGCCCAAAGCGTTGACCATCAGTGGCATGACGGCTGCAAACAAGGTGTACGACGGCAATACCAATGCCACGGTCAGCACGCTGGGTTTGGCACGCACAG
>JACCDS011534148.1_pt1 | contig 29392 bp, 22 predicted proteins | sample 7446441 | NCBI WGS metagenome assembly JACCDS01 (sample SAMN15323445, study PRJNA562643) | freshwater metagenome | isolation source: river surface water | place: USA:Blue River Watershed | collected 2017-08-17 | reverse complement strand
CCCATTCCGGATGCGCCGGAAGAAATTGCCAGAGCAGCTCCAGACGCAGGCTGGCACGCGTAATGCGGCGAACAGCGTCATTTTCGAGCAAGGGGCTGTAGCCTGTCGCGTCCTGGTATCTGCCGACAATACCGGTGGCCATCAAGGCGGTGCTGGGCGTGAGCTGGGTGGCGTAATGCATGCCCAGTTCATAGCGCTCGGTGCGACCGCCGGCTCGCGTTCCGCGCGGGTCGTCGCGCGCGATGTTGGCAATCAGGCCAAACTGGCTCTCTCCCCGCCGGCAGGTCGCCGAGAAGGTATAGGTCGGCACTTCGGCGTCCACGTAGCCGGCCAGCCCGTAATTCCGGATTTCGTTGGCGATGCGGGCGCCATAGCGGCAGCCCTGGCCGTAGTAGGCAATGCCCGTGCCGGCAGTGGCGATCGTTGCCAGCTGGTCGCCGCCTATGGTGATACCGCGCGCTCCGGCGAGGGCTTCCAGCGACCAGTCGCGCCAGTTGGGCAGCGCGAACTCATGGGTATAGCTGAGGGCGGCGTCGCCGAGGCTGTAGTCCTTTTGGGTGCTGAACTCCTTGTATTGGCCGGAGGCGTACAGCCGACCTTTCTGGAGTTCGCTGTACTGCAGGGTTTGCTGCAGGCTGCCACGTACCTGCAGGAAAGCGTCGGCTCGTGCACGTGCGGCTGGCGCTATCTCGACCTGTACCGGTGGCGCGCCCACCGGCGTCAACGAGAGCAGGCTGGCCGCCAGGCCCAGGTTAGCGTTCGTGTCGTGTCCGGCAGAGACTTGCAGGTAGCCGCTACGTACGCCCAGCAGCGCTTGCGGATTGGCACCCGGACGCTCGCGCGTTTCGCTCAGTTCGTTGCGCAGGCTGCTTAACTGCTCGCGTAAGGGCAGCGGCACGTTGAAGCTGCTTTCAATATGCGCCACGATCTGCAGCGCCGTCTCCGCTTCGCCCAGCCGCGCATGGGCAAGCGCGAGATCGACCCAGGCACCCGCAAAATCCGGACGGACCAGCACGGCGCGCTCGAGCGCCTGCTGGGCCACACCGGGCTGGCCGGCCTCGAGTGCCGATATGCCGAACTGATAATCGAAATTCGGGTCACCGGCGAACTCGCCCTCGTAGGCGGACAGCATGGCGAGCGCGTCCTTGAACCGACCGGCACGATGCAAGGCATTCGATTCGCGCATCACGTCCTCGTACACGGAGGAGCGCGCGGCCTGGTGAGGTGGCACACCCGGAGGCGCTGGCTGGGAAAACGCATTCAGCGCGGCGCAGCAACACACCGCCGACATCGCAATGCGTGCCAGCGGAAACAGCAAACCGTGCGGAAATCTACTCTGTGCCCTGACCAGGATCTGCTCTTGATTTTATTTGTGGAAGCGGACCAGGCCGTAGGCGTCGTCGCCGGCAAGTCGGCGCATGAAGACATAAGCCGCTTCTTCCCCGGATCGTTCGAATCCGCCAGAAATGGTCACGTTGGATGCGCCCCGGTCGGCAATGAAGCGACCCGTGTCGCTGATGCTGCCCGAACTGCGCAAACGCATACTACGATCCTCGCCAGCCCAGGTGAACGCCGTGTTGTAGGTGTGGCTATTGAAGTTCACCGACAAGGTCGGCGACACAATATCGGCCGGCTTGAGCGTGCCGTCGGAAGCGCGCGCATATCCAATGGTCTCAATCGGCGAGAAGCTGATCGTGCCACTCTGCGGCAGGTTCACCGCCCCCTCGGTGCGGTACAGCACCAGCGCCTCGTTTTTCCCAAGCAGCTCATAGCCTGCCGGTGCCGTTGCCTGATCCGACCAGCGCCCCCAATGCAAGGGGCTTCCCGCCTCGGCGCTCATCACCCGTCCGCTCGGTGTATTCACCTTGGGCTCTTCGGGCCGCGGAAAGCCGAACATGTCTTTGGACTGCCCCGGCACCAGGGTCTGCAAGATCGGCTTGCTGTCCGGCGTCACCTCAAGATAGCGGCCGCTGAGGGTGCCGGCCAGTTGCGCCGACAGGCCACTGCTGCACGGGCCAAAGGCGTCGCGCGCGCAATCGTTCGAAAACGGCGCGATCACGATCGCACCCTGCTGCACGGCGACGCGGGTCAGCGCGTCCTTGGCCTGCACGAGGAAATCGGTGCCGCGAATGCCAATCGCAGCCACCGGTGTATTGAGACGGAAGTTGTCTTTGGCCGCCTGGCCGGCCTTGCCGGTGATCAGGCGCGCCACGCCCTGGGCAAGACTGAAGCGCACGCGATTGTTTTTCGGCTCCCGCTCGTCATACACATATTGCTCGACCTCGAGCCGGGAATTCGGGCGCACGCTGACAAAGGCGTCGTCGACAAAACGAATGTGCACATGACCGTTGGAACCGGTCACGATGGCCTGCCCGAGCGTGATCGGGTCGTCTTTTTTCAGTCGGGTGCCGTCGGTCGCCAGACGCGCGTCGCCAATGGCAAAAAGTACGCGCCCGACCGCCTCGGCAGCGGTCGAGATGGCAGGCGCCAGCGCGAATAAGGCGACGGCGGCACAGGTACGAATGAGGGCTGAGATCTTCATGATGCGTGCGGATGACCCTATAGCTCGGCGCGGCGGCGCGCCTGACCTGGTTTCCGGCCCCCTGCCAACAGGAGACTTGACGGAACACCACTGGATCGACGGCGTCGAAATGTTATGAAAATTTTAACACCAAGAACCTTTGATCCTTTGTTCGCACAGGCTACTCGCGGACTATAGTCCATAACTGTGACGCAGGTAACATTTTCTCAGTTAACGTACCGGGGCCGCACTTGCTTATTTCTCTGGAGAAAGTTATCCGCCACAGCCTAGGTCAAAAATTGCTTTGCGGAATTAATTATAGGCAATATCAGAATTAAGGGCAGATGCGCTCAGCCCGGACTCAGCTCACCTCCCGCCTGCCGCTGCCTCGCCAGCTCGCGCGCACCAGACGACAAACCATACACCGCCACCGGCGCGGATACCCCCTTGACCGTGTAGTCACCGACTTTGCGCACCGCGTCCGGCGCGAGCAGCAGCGCGGTTTGTTCACCCATCAGCAGGTTTTCCCCAACGTCACGCGTCAGGTTCTCGATACGGCTGGCGACATTGAATGCCTGCCCCTGCGCGGACCATGCGAGATGGGTCTGCCCGCCGAACACGCCGACCGACATCGGCCCGGTGTTGAGTCCGACGCTCAGTTGCAGCTGCCCATAGCCCTGTTCGGCGAACCAGTCGGCCAACTGGTCGACGGCACGCTGCATGGCGATCGCCGCGCTGACCGCCTGCGCCGCATAACGCGCGTGTCCGAGATCCACGCCAGCACGCGGCGCGCACGCGGCCGGCGCCACATGCAAGAGCGCCGAGGCGATCTGCGCGGCCGATGCCGCCCCCCCGGTCGGCACGCCCCACAGTGCCATCAGGCCGTCGCCGGTGTATTTCTCTATGGTCCCGCCGTAGTTCGCGACCTCGCTTGACAGCACCTCGAAGCATTTCTGCGCGAAGCGGGCGATCTGCTCGGGCGTCTTGTCCTCGGAGGCCGCAGTGAAACCGCGTACATCGACGATCAGTACCGTCATCGTGTGCCGCTCGGTCTCGGGACCGATGTCATTGTCACTGTCGCGCAGCAGGCGCCGGACCAGGCTGGCGGGAAGGAACTGGCTGACTTGCAGACCCAGGCTGCGTACGCGGGCCGCCAGTGCGAAATTCTGCTGCAGCATGGTCAGCCCGCTGATCACGAGCACCATCAGCGGCAGCGGGGTTAGCGGCAACAATATACCCTGCGCCAGCAACAGCCAGGCCAGCGGCAGCGCCGCTCCGGATAGCGCCAGCAAGGGCCAGCCCAGCATCAGCGAGCGTCCGCGCGCCGGCCACACCAGATAAGACACGAGGATGACGAGGGCCAGTATCAGGAAAGGCGCCGACGATGCCGGCAACGGGCGAATGAAACTGCGGTCGAGCAGCGCGGTCAGCAGGTGGGCATGCACCTCCACACCGGGCGCAAGCTTGGCCAGCGGCGTCGACACGCGGTCGCTGATGCCGAGCGCTGAACTGCCGACCAGCACGATGCTGTTTTCCAGCCAGGGCAAGGCACGCGAGCGGTCCATCACATCGGCAGCGGACACCACCGGGAAACCACCCGGCGCCACGCGGTAGGGCACCAGCCACGCACGCTGCGCGTCCAGCGGCAGTTCGAGCGGCTCGTCATTGTGCAGATCGACGCGCAACTGCGCACCAGCATCACGGAATGCCACATTCGGCGCGCCCTGACCCGCGGCGGTGAGTTGCGCGTACATGCGCAGTGCCAGCGTCAGCGTGCAGGCCTGCCCGACGCACGCGACCGGGTAGATCCGGCGAATGCGCCCGTCATCATCAATCACGGGACTGATATGCCCGACCGCGCTGCCGGAGGACAGCACGCCCGGGTCATTGGCGATGTAGCCGCCGGCCTGCGGCGCCAGCGGCGCGCCGGCGATGGCGGTGGTGTCGGCCAGGTCGCCGACGCGATTGGCAGAGATTGCAGCGAAATCGAGGGTCTGGCTCATCACCACGTTCGGCCGGTCGAGCGCCGCCCGTAATACGCGGTCGCCTTCGCGTCGCAAGGGGAAAACGATGTCCAGACCAAGCAGGCCGACCTGATGCCGGTCGGTGAGCTCTGTGGTCATGTGTGCGACGAGGGTACGCGGCCACGGCCAGGCGCCGTACTGCGCCAGGCTGCGCTCATCGATGTCGACGATCACCACCCGCTCTTCATGCAGGATCGGCGGGGACAGGCTGACCAGGGCATCGTACGCATAACGTTCGACGCCCTCACGCAGCGGCCCCGGGGCGACGCTGTAGATCAGGACAAGGATGCCGGCCACCAGCACGACAGCCAGCCGGCTGCGCAGGGTTGCCAGTTCAGGGTTCAGCGCACGCACTCGATCGTTGGTCTTGTTGTTGTATCGCGGTCCGGCCCAGGCGCCGGGCAGGGACGGTTAGCGGCGGATGCCGCAGATGGCAAGGCTTGTTCTGCGCCGCCACACCGGGCCGCTACTGGTGCTCGCGCATCAGCTCGAGCAACCGGCGCGGGTCACGCACGATCGCGCGCCGGCCATCCTTTTCGATCACGCCCTGCTCATACAGCACCTGCAGCGCGCGCGTGACGGTCTCTCGGCTGGTATTGGTCATCAATCCGATCTGTTCGTGCGTGGGCATGTTCTCGATCGTGATCAGCTTGCCGGGATCGGGCCGGGCCAGCATCTGGAGCAGGCTGTAAACGCGGCAGAAGGCGTTCGGTATGCCGAGCAGCACCCGGTATTCGGTGGAGGCACGCAGTTTCAGCGACACATGCTTGAGCATGCGCTCGGCCACGGTCGGACTACCGAAGATCAGCTTGCGCGCGGCGTTCTTCGGCAGCACGCCCACCAGCGACGGCGCAGCCGCAAGAATCGTCGCGGAGCGTGGCAGGCCATCGATCGATGCCAGCTCACCAAAGAAGTCACCCGGAGAAATGAAGTTCAGGCCGGTCTGCCGGCCCTCCGGCGAAATATCCACGACCAGCAATCGTCCTTCAAGCAGGAACAGCAAGTCGGTATCCCGGTCGCCCTTGTGCATCACGAATTCGCGCTTGCCAAAGCGTACCGGACGAATCTCGGCCGACAATTCAGTCAGGGTCTGCTCCGGCAATCCGGACAAGAGCGGAATCCTGGCCAGCAAGGCAGGGGCGATCCTGTCCCCGCCCGTTGGGGCCGTGCCAGACTTCGGGAGTATCCGTAGGGTTATCGTGCTCGGCAAGATTCGTCTCCGCAGCCGCCGGGAGGATGCCCATCGCGCATGCCGTCCAAGCTGAAATATGCACGACAAGCCAGTCGCGCCCCGCGATTGTAGGGGCTCCGGGGCGCATGTGCGCCGTCACTGGCAATAAATTTGTCCTGTAAGCAATAACATTACCGCAAATTGACGCATTGAAAAATGCCTAATTTGCTATTTTCCGAAAAACAGGGTAGTGATCCGGCGCAAGGAAAATTGTGCCGGCCATCACAATAAACCGCTTCGGCCAGCCCGGCCTAGCCTGCCGTCAGCCGCGGCCTTGCAGGCAAAAAACCACGTTTTGCGCAATAGCAAACCCTGGCGATTCGATACGGATTTCACAATCATTCCAAAAAAAACAGCGCATGTGTCGATTGAATCAACGTCAGCGTGCTGGCAATTTTGAACATTGTTATATAAACTGTAACTCATATCCACCAGACGGACGGCGAGCAGCTATTGATTTGCCGATCCGTTGATGAGTAAATGCCGGGACTTCAAAACGGCCGCCCCGTCATTGCGGTGCCATCGCCTCATGCAGCAGGCGCTGGCGACCAGCGACGGGCGTGTCAGGTGAGGCAGGCGCACGACAACCGTGAAGCTGACAAGCTGGTTCGGTAATCGACAGAACGATGCTGTCGCGCCACTCATGGTTGAACCTTTACATGCAAGGACTGGACATCATGGGCAAGTCAACGAAATTTGCAGATCTTTATCTGCGCTTCATCCAGTTGTCAGAAGCTGTGCGCAACCTGCCGGCACTGCCGCCGCTTGAGCCGCTGGAAGAGCGTATCCTGATGATTGTGGCGCATGCTCACCACACGCAGCAACGCCTGTCGGTGAAAGACCTGATGGGCATGGCCGAGCTGGGTTCTCCGGCGATGCTGCACGGCAGGCTGAAGTCGATGCGCGAGAAAGGATGGATCTATCTGGCCGACACCGAGGATGCGCGCCGCAAGCAACTCGACCTGACCCCGGCCGCGATGATCTATTTCGACAAAGTCGCCCGGTGCATGCTGAAAGCAGTGAAAGAGCAGGGCTGAGTACTGGCAGGGCATCGGCCGCCGCAGCTGACGTGATACCGTGCAGCTTATTTCATTCAGTCCTGATGTGACTGTGTACTGCGACGCGCATGGTGCAGAAAAAAGTAGTCATCGAACGATTGACCCCACTCAATGGGGCGTCTGGCGGCCTGCGCCAGAAAACCGCCCGCGTCACGCTCAGGCTCGAAGGTGACTGGCGCGACTGGACAGGTCACGCCTTGTGCCTCACGCGTGATCTGGCAGCGCTGCTGCCACGAGAGTACGCCAATCACCCCGGGTGGCACGACCTCAGTGACCTGCATCGCTGGACCACCGACTATCTCGAGACGTCCGACCGGAACAGCCTGTTTGCACGGGCAGTCGCCGCGCTCACCGTGGCGATCCAGCGCGAGGCGCTCGATCCGGTATGGTGTGCCGACATCACGCAGGAAACCGTAACGCATGTCCATCTGGCGCTGCCCTATGAACGCGTCGCGCTGCTGAAGGCTGCGTTGTTGTGGGCAATGCGTTTGCTGGTGGCCGATGGCGAATCGGAACGGCGCTCACATCTCTTCACTCAGTTTCACGAGTGGCTGGCCAGTGTGCGTACGCTAGCACCCAAACTCTTCCGGCTGGCCATGGCCGCGCACGCAAGCCGGGTGCCATTCCGCATCGACGCCAGCGAACTGGTCTTGGGGTGGGGACAACAACAGACGCGACTGCGGGTCGACCCCGCTGGCACGAGCAGCCTGCCACCGACGGCGGAAAAGTCGCCAGGCAATGCAGCTGATGTTGCCGGCGAGACGCTCAACACACTGTATGCGCGGCGGCCGGCAAGAATTCCTGTCGCCGCCATTACCGGCACGAACGGCAAAACCACCACCGCCCGAATGCTGCATCACATCTGGTGCGTGGCCGGCAAGCATTGCGGCGTCAACAGCACCCAGGGCATCTGGGTGGGGCGGAAACAGGTCACCCGTCGCAACCTGTCGGGCCAGCCCGGCGCAAGCTATCTGCTGAAAGAGCCAAGCCTGGAAGCCGCCGTGCTCGAAATGCCGAGACGAGGCCTGATCTACTTCGGCCATCCCTGCGATCGCTACGACGTTGCGGCCCTGCTGAACGTTGAAGACGACCACATCGGCACCGACGGGATTGAGAGTGTCGAGCAAATGGCCGTGCTGAAGGCCGAGGTCCTGGCACGCGCGCACACGGCCGCCGTGGTGAATGCCGACGACCCGCTGTGCCTGGCCATGCTGCGCCATGCGGGAACGCCACGGCACATCCTGGTGGCGCATTCGGACCGCAATGCCAGCGTTGCCCGCCACCGCAAGCGCGGTGGCGAGGCGGTGTTCATCGGTGGCACGGAGGATGCGCGCTGCATCGTTCTGGCCCGGGGCGCGGAAGAAATCACACTGATGCCGCTGAAAGACATCCCGGCGACGCTGAACGGCCTGCTTCGCTTTAACGAAAGCAATGCCCTGTTCGCCGCTGCGCTTGCGTGGGCCCAGCAGATCGACCATGACACCGTGCGCATTGCGCTGGCAAGCTTTCGCAATTCGGCCAGGCAGAATGCCGGACGCTTCAATTTCATCAACTCGCTCCCCTTCACCGTCCTGCTCGACTATGCACACAATCCGGCCGGCATGCGCGGACTGATGGATGTGGCGGCCAGCATTGACGTTCCCGGCAAACGCGTACTGGTCAACAGTAATGGCCTGCGCTTCCAGCACCACCTCGCGCAGGAACTGCCGCTGTACCCGCGGGTATTCGACCGAATCTATATCGGCCCTTACGAAGATTATTTTTTGCGTGCATCACGCGGATTCGACCGCACCGACCCGATCGGCGACATGCTTGCCCAGGCACGCGCCATGCTCACTCCGCAGCTGCGCACGGGGCAGACCTTGCACACCTTGCGCAGTCATGTCGATGCGCTGCGGGCAGGGCTGGAAAGCTGCCAGCCGGGCGATTTGCTGGTGATGCTGTGTGAACCCGAGGATGGCGAGATCGCCATCACCGAATATCAATCCCGGCTGCAGGCCTCAATGACGCCCACCTGAATGCTCAGTAGTGACGGCAGATGATTTGCCGACCCGGGGAATCAGCTTCGGCACCTGCGCCTGATAGGCGCGATAGGGTTCACCGATCTGCTTGACCAGATCGCGTTCCTCGAAAAAAAGGCCGATCAGGATATAGACCGTCATTCCGACAGAAAAGATCAGGTGACCGACAGTCATCGCCGGCGTCACCCAGAACGCCATCAGGAAGCCGAGCATGATCGGGTGACGGACCCGCTTGTACAGCCAGCGGATGCGAAAAGGCTGGGCCGGCATTGGCTGTCGCCGCAGCGCATGCCAGGCCTGCTTCAGGCCGAACAATTCGGCATGGCTGATCATGAAAGATGACAGCATCAGTACGCCCCAGCCGATCGCATAGCCGGCGCGCAGCAGCCCATCGTACGGCGGCGCTGCCTGCCAGACCATCCCGCCGACCGGCCGCCAGAACACAAAGCAGGCCATCAGTAGCAGGCTGGAAAATAGAACATAGGTACTGCGCTCGATGGCTTCGGGAATCCACCGTGTCCAGTATCGCTTGAACTGCGGGCGCGCCATCACGCTGTGCTGCAGACCGAACAGGAGCAGCAAACCCAGGTCGACCGGCAGAGCCTGCGACACAGCAAACACCTGCGGCCCGTCGATCGTCCACGGCACCAGGAAAGCGCCGACAAAACCGATCGCATACAAGGAAACCAGCAGGAAAGCCGTATAGGCCAGCAGCGAATAAGTCAGTACGAACATGGGAGCTGTGATGCGCAAATCCTTACCGCGAGGGGCGGGCATGTCACTGCGCCACCAACAGAAAGCCTTTCAGGCTGGGTCACGGGATCCTCCGCTGGATGTGCATGAATTCCATGTGCATGAATTCCATGTGAATAAACCCGATCAGAATACCGTCGTTGCTATTATGTTGCAGCAGCAGCAGGCTGCATGTCGGGTAGCCCATGGGTGCAAACCGGGTCCTTCACTCCCCAGATTTTCAGGAAGTTCGATGCTTACACAAAAGGTAGTTGAAGACGTCAATTCAGCGCTTCCGGCCGGATACCGTGCTGGGTCGACCCAGCCGTCGGTCCGAACCCAGATGGACATCATGATGCCGGCCACGGTCGATTTCTCGCGGCTGGGCAATACCTTGCGTGATCGCTTCGGCATTGAACTGACGACACCCGATTCCCGTATCCAGCGGAACCTGAGCAGCGCTGAACTCGCCGCACAGGAATTCGTGTCGCACATGATGGCACTGGCCCTCGAACTGCTGAATGCGATCAGGATTCCCTGCTTCGCTTCCGGCATCCTTACCGATCTCGTCACAGTCGATGAAGCCCGACAGATGTACCGGGCGAGCTTTCTTTTCCCCGCCATCGAACACATCTCGCAGGCGTGGATCGTCCGTTGCCTGATTATGTCGCGACGCTTGCTTGCAGACCTGGCGCGGCCCGAGCTGACCGATGAAGCCACCGAAACCCTGCTGGAAGCCTTGCATGAAAAATTCGTTGTCGAGGCGAGAAAGCAGATTCCCGGCGGTGATTCCACCATTCCTGTGCTGAAGACCGCATTCGGCCTCGGCATTCCCTTCCTGCACCTGGGTGCCGGCATCTACCAGCTGGGGTGGGGCGCAAAGCGACGCATGTCCGATCGCAGCGCCACCGACCTGGACGCCGCCATTGGTGCAAGCGCAAGCCAGAACAAGCTGACCGCAGCACAGCTGTTGCGACAGGCAGGCCTGCCGGTGCCGGTCCACGGGCAGGCCGCTTCGCTGAGTGACGCCATTGCGCTGGCTGAAAAAATCGGCTTCCCTGTCGTTGTCAAGCCGGCCGACCGCGACCGGGGCGAGGGCGTCACGGTGGGCATCGAGAACAATGAGGCGCTCGCGAAGGCTTTCGAAGCCGCATCCGCACACTCGAAAAACATCCTCGTCGAGCGCCAAATTCCCGGCCTCTGTCATCGCATCCTGGTCGCCGGGGATGCGGTGGTGTACTCCGTCGGCCGGCTGCCCATGGGCGTTGAAGGCGATGGCCAGCACACCGTGCGCGAGCTGATCACCAGCGCCAACAAAACGGACGCGCAGCTGGCAAAGCACCGACGAAAAAAGCCGCTGCCCTGCGATGAACTGGCCGAACAGACCTTGTTGGACAACGGACTGCAGCTTGACGTTGTGCCGGCAAAGGGACAATTCGTGAAGCTGCGGCCGATCGAATCGACCGAATGGGGCGGACTGCCGGATGTCAGCACCGATCGCGTGCACCCGGACAACCGCAGTATCGCCATCGCGGCGGCACGCTGTATGGATCTGCATGTTGCGGGCGTGGATCTGATCACCACAGATATCAGCCGGCCCTGGTATGAAAACGATGCGGTGATCAACGAGATCAATTTCGCTCCCTTCCTCGGAATGCGGCTGGCGTACCAGCGCGAGGGCGTCGTTCAATTGATGAGGCGGCTGTTCGAGCACGGCACACGGATACCCATCGAGGCCTTCATCGGCGGGGACGCCGCACTGGCCGCGGCGGACAGGCGGATGAGCGCGCTCCGTGCCGAGGGCATCCGGGCATTCCTGACCACGCACAGCCAGACGCGCGGCGACGATGGTGACATCCGCTTCTCGCTATGGCCTGACGGCCTATTTGCGCGCTGCCGTGCTTTACTGGTCAATCCGCAGGTCGAGGCTATCCTGATGGTCATCCAGACGGATGAATTCCTGTCGACCGGCCTGCCGGTCGACACCATGAACGAGATTCACGTGAGCGACCGACACCTGCTGAGCGCCACGGAGCAGACACCGCTGGCCTCACCGCCCCTTGATGAACTGATCGATTTGCTGCGCCTGTACCAGCCTCGTCCGGATACAACGGCCAGGGCCTGACGGCCCGCGGTGACACGGGACGGTGACTGCACCGGCGTCGGCTCGCCGGATGCCGGACGGGGAGGGGCGTGCCGGTGAATCGCTCCACTCCCCAAGCGGCATGCCAGCCCGGCAGCCCGCCCGTTTTGTATGACTTTTTCTTGGCCAAAACGCCGATCATCGAGCAGTTGTCCTCCAGAACTCCGCCCATGCCTGAGTTACGAATCCTGCGATAGCCGATAAACGCACACTCTTCCTCTGTGAGTTTCCGGCGAGCTCATCATAGGAACCCTCGCATGAAACCCCTCACCAGTACCCGCCGCTTTCCGCGCGAATCCCAGCCGCTGGCCTTGCAAGCCGTGAACACCCGCTTTATTGCCCTCTATGGCAAAGACCTGTCGGACTCCACCTTAGCCTTCATGGACCGGCTTCTGGCGGGCCGCAGCTTTCGACCGAAAGTCATCGATGCGAGCCAACTCACTGCGGCACAGGCGGTCAAGGAAGTCGCCGCCAACCTCGGTCGAGAGGGGCATTTACTGCTGTGCGCGCATGGCATCAACGCCGGCCAGACAGGGCCCAAGGCCGCTGGCACGCACTACGTGCAGATGCCTGAGGGTGACCAGACCCTGATCCCCACTGAATCGCTGGTCAGGATGATTGTCGACCAGCTTGGCATCAAGCCCAACCGGATCGACCAACCCGGCCATGGCCTGCCGTTTATCTACCTCTTCAGTTGCCATTCCGGTGCGCTGCGCCGGCAAATCAGTCCCGGCAGTGATCTCTGGAGGCGCGCCAACCTGCTGATCTTTGCGAGCAACCGCCAGACCACGATGCTTTCCTCCGGCAACTCGGTGTCCGCAGCGATTGCCTATATCGACCATTGCCAGCAGACGATGCAGGACGTGGACCCGCTGAAATTGCTGTACTTCGCCGGCATACATCGCGGCGATTGCGTGACCCTCATGGGCGGCAAACTCAACGCGCCGCTGGTCTGGCATGCGCCCAAGTCCGGCAAGGATCAGAACACCGTCGGCAACCTGTCGGGTTCAGCCGAGGACAAGAAGCGTTTCAAGGAAGCGATCGGCTCGCTCAGCCGCACCGAGTATCGCTTGCTGCCAGCCGCCTCACTGACAGAGGTGGTGTGCAACCGGATTACGCGCGACGACGCGAGCCGCCTGGGCGAATTGCTGGCGGTGCACCCGGAACTGCGCGACGCGCGATCGGCGTTCGACACATTTCCGCTCGAATTTGCGGCTGAATCGCAGGCAAGCCATTGCCTGGGCCTGCTGCTCGACGCCGGCTCTGATCCGAACCGACAGGGCCGCGATGGCGAGACGGCCCTGATGGAAGCCATCCGGTACGGGACCAGCCGGATCGAGGACGTCAACACACTGCTGAGGCACGGTGCCGATCCCAACCTGCACGACAAGACCGGACGGACGGCATTGATGTTTGCCTGCAGGGAGGGCCACACCGACGTTATCCATATTTTGCTCGCACACGATGCGAATCCGAATTTGCAAGAGAACGATGGCTATACGCCGTTGATGTATTCCGTCGACCTGGATGACGATAGGGCTTTGCAGTTACTGCTTGCGTATGGTGCCGATCCGGACCGGCAGTGCGTCGATGGCGGCACCGCGCTGATGAGCGCCTGCAAGAAGGGGCATATCGATGCCGTGCGCATCCTCCTCGAAGGCGGCGCGAATCCCGATCTGCGGGATGAAGACGGAGACACCGGACTGATCATCGCCTGCCGCGGAGGACATACCGAAATCATGCGCCTGCTGCTTGAAGGCGGGGCCAATCCCGACCTGCAGGAAATGCACGGATTGACCGCGTTGATGTATGCGACCGCGCATACGGACATGGCGCCACTGACGTTGCTGCTTGCCGCCGGCGCACGCCTGGACCTGCGCGCCGGCGACGGCCGCAGCTGTCTCGGGATTGCCGCCAGCGACCGGCGCCTGGAGGGACTCAAGCGCTTGCTCGCCGCCGGCGCCGGCCCGTTGGCAGGGCTGAATCAGGCGCTGGTGGACAAAACACGGCAACGCAATCACCTGCAGGCAGCCGCCCTGTTGCAGCAGGCCCTGGACCAGATCAGTGAGGCGCAGTAGCCTGTCCCCGGCCGGCGCGCTTGCGTGCTGGGCCCCCTTAGCGCGCCGAGGTAATCCCGATGCCATCGAATGCCGCTTCCGGCAAGGTGGACGCGTGGTTGGCGCAGACCACGGCCTTCACCTCCAGCTCGACAGGCCGGTCGGGATCCAGCGCGCTGCTGGATGGCGAGCCGCAACGCCACCTTGCCGATGGCAAAAGCGCTGAGGTACTGGTGTTTGACCTGAAGCGCGACTGACGACTTGCAGCAGATTTTTCAATCACCTCGAAGGAGCATTCACATGCCCCCTTCCTACCGTTCACGCGTTGCCCTGCCCGGACGGCTCCTACTGGCCCTGATGTTCATCCTGGCAGGCTTCGACAAACTGAACGATGTGCCGGGAACGGCCGCTTACATCGCCAGCGCTGGCTTGCCGTTTCCCACCCTGTTGGCCATGGCTGCGGGTCTTTTCTAGTTACTCGGCGGTCTCGCACTAATGTGGGTGGTCCACGAGGCCACCTCCAGGGCCGCCGGATCGGGCATCCAGGAGGCATATTCGATGTCGGCAGCATAAGACGGGCTCAGCACATGCCCGCAGTCTGTCCCCGTGCCGTCATCGCGCAGGTCGGGCGCCAGCATGGCGAGCGTTGCGGCGACTGCGTGGCCGAGTTCGATCGCGGCCTGCGCTGGCGCTTGCGGCAGCAAGGCCAGCACGGTGCCAGACGCGGAAGAGGTCAGTGTCAGACGGGTCATGATGGGCGCTCCTTGTGGTTTATGCCGGTGGATAGTCACGCGGCCTGACCGCAGATTGCCGGGTCGGCGTTCCCGGATCGTTCCTGGCGTGCGCGGCGCTTGTGGAATCCCGATCGCTGTCTTACTCTCGTTGCCATGGACTTCGACCTGCCCGACGTACCTCCCGGGGCGTTTACCCGCCTCGACGCCTTCCTGCTCGGCCGCTTTGCCGTCGCGATCGATGGTATCGAGATCACCGGTGAGCGCTGGCCCAGCCTGCGCGCCGCGCAGCTGGTGCAACTGCTGTGCTTGCAGCCGCGCCAGCGCTTAACGCGCGACGAAGTCATCGATGCGCTGTGGCCGCAACTCGAACCCGAGGCTGGTGCCGCTAATCTGAGAAAAGCGACGCACCACGCGCGCCAGGCACTCGGTCGCCACGACGGCATCGTGCTGCAGGCCGGCGAAGTGCTGCTGTGGCCGGAGCGCCCGGTGATGGTGGATGCGCTGCGCTTCGAGCAGCGTGCCGATGCCGCCCTGGCGCAGCGCGACCCCGCCGACTGTGCCGATGCTGCCGCCACCTACACGGGCGACCTGCTGCCTGGTGCGCGCTTTGAACCCTGGGCCGAAGCGGTGCGCGAACGTCTGCGTGAGCGCCACCTGCAACTGTTGCGCGCCAGCGCACAGTGGGAGCGACTGGTACAGAGCGACCCTGAAGATGAGGCGGCACACCGCGCGCTGATGCAACGCGAACTGGCTGCCGGCAACCGCTCGGCTGCATTGCGCTGGTATGCCAAGCTGCGCGAGGCGCTGCAGCAGGGCCTGGGGGTGTTACCGGACGCCCAGACGCAGGCGCTGTACGAGCGCTGCATCGCCGGCCTGCAGACAGCCGGCCCCGCCTTCGTGGGCCGCGCCCAGGCCATGGCGCAGGCCGACGCCTGGCTGGCAATGGCGGCCAGCCAGCGGCCCGGTGGGATCGTGTTGCGTGGGCCGCCCGGTATTGGCAAGAGCGCACTCAGCCGCGAGATCGCAGCACAGGCACAGACCCGCGGCTGGGCGGTGTACCGCATCGGGGCCTCGCAGACCGGCCGCACCTATGCCGTGATGCGCGCCATCGCCGAACACGTGATCGTCGACGACCGCAGTGTGCTCGACCGCATCGGCGCACAGGCCGGCGCGGTGCTGGCCCTGCTCAGCCCGCAGGCGGCGCCCACCACGCCGCTGCCCGGCCCGCTGGGCAGGCACCAGGTGGTGGGCGCCATCCACCGCTTGCTGCTGGCCGCCGCGCCGGGCAAAGACATACTGCTGCAAGTCGACGATGCGCACCTCGCTGACGATGCCGATGTGGACGTCATCACGCAGTTGGCGTCCACCTGCAGCGGGTTGTGCGTGCTGCTCGCCACACGCCCGCCCGAGGCGGGCACGGCGCTGTCGCACGCGCTGGGCCGGCTGCAACGCTCGGGCGTGCTGCAGGTACTCGATATGGAGCCGCTGCCCGACGACGAGTGCCGCAGGCTGGTCGCTCGCGCTGCGCCCGCCGGTGTATCCGACGAGGTGGTCACGCGCATCGCGCGCGCTGCCGACGGCAACCCGTTTGCAGCCATCGAGCTGGCGCGCTGTGCGGGCACCATCCGCGACGGGCGTTTGCCTGGCGGCGTGGCCGAAGCCATCACCGAGCGACTGTGCGACGTACCTGACAGCGCGCTCAGCCTGCTCAGGTGGCTGGCCCTGAGCAGCGACGAGTTTGATGTCGCCACCGTCGAGGCGCTGGCGACCGAAGCGCAACAGCCCAGCCTGGCATCGCTGGACGCCGCCCTGGCCGCCGGCGTGCTGCTGCCCCTGGCCAACCGTTACCGCTTCCGCCACCATCTGGTGCAGCAGGCGCTGATTGAACAGGTGCCGCCCCATCGGCGGCTGAAGATGCACGGCCGAATTGCCACGCGCCTGGCCGAGCTTGACGGCCCACCGGCCGACATCGCGCGCCACTGGCTGGCAGCGGGCCACCGGCGCGATGCGATGCCCTGGCTGCTGGCGGCCGCGCGCGAGGCCGTGCGCCTGGCCGCTTTCAGCGATGTGCTGCACCATCTGGCGCCACTGCTGGCATGTCAACCCGATCATGCCGAGGGCCTGCGCCTGCGCGCCGAATCGCTGGACGCCATGGGCGAGCCGGCCGCACTGGCTGCCTACCACGCCGCAGCTGACGTCGCGGGTGAGCCCGAGAGCCACAACCTGCGTGCCAAGGCCGCGCTGGCCCAGGTAAAGCTGGGCGATCCGAAAGGTGCACTGATCGTGCTGGCCGGCCTGACGCCCGACAGCGTCGAGGGCCGACTTTGCGAAGCACTGGCTTACAGCGGCGCGGCCGCACTCGGCGCAGGCGACCCCGCGATCGGCACGGCCAAAGCGGCGGTGGCGCGGCAGCTCGCCCTGCAGTCGGGCGATACCACCTCGCTGGTCATCGCCTCGTGGGCGCAGGCCGCAGCAGCGCATGCGCGCGGCGAGTTGCACCGCAGCGTCTGGGCCGACCTGCACGAGACCAGCCAGGTGCCACATCTGGCGCTGCGTGTCTTCGACGGCCACCTGTGCATCACCCAGCGCTTCCTGTACGGGGCGCGGCCGTACGCAGACGTCATCAACTTCGCCCAGGCCCTGTCTACTGAGGCGCGGCGACTGGGCGCTGCGCGCGGCCATGCGTTCGGCGTGACCCTGCGCGGCGAGGCCGAGTGGCTGGCGGGCGACCTGGCCGGCGCACGCGCGCACCTGCGCGAAGGGGCCCGGTTGCACCGCGCAATTGGCGGTCCGGTGGGCGAGGCACTGTCGCTGCAGCGGCTGGCCGAAGTGGCGTTGCATGAGGGACAGCGAGACGAGGCCAGCGCCCTGATCGATGAAGCGCTGGATGTGGCGCGCCAGACCGACATCGGCTTTCACCTGCTCGACCGTATCTACGGCACACGCATCAACCTGCATGCCGACGACCCGGGCGCCGCACTGCATGTGATGGAGGACGCCAGTGCGTCCGTGCGCGGGCCGCTGGAAACCTGCCCGGGCTGCCGCATCACATTTGCTGTACCCGCGGCCATCGCAGCCGCGCGCGCCGGCGAACTGGCGCTGGCAGAGCAACACGAGCAACAGTGTGCTTACCTGGCCAACGTCGTGATGCGCCTGCCGGCGTGGTACGCAGCGCACGACGAGGTGCGCGGACACATCGCCGCAACTCGCGGCGATGGCGCAGAGGCGCTGGCGCGCTTTGCCGCCGCAGCGGTGCGCTTCCGGGCGGCGGGGCATCCGATCGACGCCGAGCGCTGTGACGGCTGGGCCAGGCAGTCAAGCTAACGGAAGGCCAACCGCTCATTGGGTCCGTCGGTAGCGCCGGACCGTTCAAGCAGCGATTCGGCGGGCGTTATAATCACGGCTTTTCAGGATCAACGAGGATCCAGCTGTCGGTGGGTAGCACGTCCTCGCGACCGTTTCACGCGATCCCGGCCTGCTGCTGCAGCCGCGGATCCGGCACGTCGACGATGCCCGCGCTGGCCTCGGTGTGCTTTTACATTCAAGGATTTCCATGAGCCTCAAATGCGGCATCGTCGGCCTGCCCAACGTCGGCAAGTCGACCCTCTTCAATGCACTGACCAAGGCCGGCATCCCGGCGGAGAACTATCCGTTCTGCACGATCGAGCCGAATGTCGGCATCGTCGAAGTGCCGGACGCGCGATTGCAGCAACTGGCCGATATCGTGAAACCCGAGCGCATTCTTCCGGCCACGGTCGAGTTCGTTGACATCGCCGGCCTGGTGGCGGGCGCATCGAAGGGTGAAGGCCTGGGCAACCAGTTCCTCGCGCACATCCGCGAGACGGATGCGATCGTCAACGTGGTGCGCTGCTTCGAAGACCCGAACGTGATACATGTGGCCGGCAAGGTCAGCCCGCTGGACGACATCGCCGTGATCCAGACCGAACTGGCGCTGGCCGACCTGACAACGGTCGAAAAGACGATACATCGCGAACTCAAGAAAGCGCGCGCCGGCGACAAGGAAGCCGTCGCGCTGGTGGCGCTGCTGGAGAAAGTGCAGGTGCAGCTCAATGATGCCAAGCCGGTACGCGCCATGGCCCTGGACAAGGAACAGATGGCGATGCTGAAACCGCTGTGCCTGATCACGGCCAAGCCGGCCATGTATGTCGCCAACGTATCGGATACCGGCTTCAGCAACAATCCGCTGCTGGACCTGCTGAGAGAGTATGCACAATCACAAAAGGCGCCGATCGTTGCGATCTGCGCCGCGATCGAGGCTGAAATCGCCGACCTCGAGGAGGCCGACAAGGGCGCCTTCCTGGCCGACATGGGGATGGACGAGCCCGGCCTGAACCGGCTGATCCGTGCCGCATTCAGCCTGCTCGGCTTGCAGACCTATTTCACCGCCGGCGTGAAAGAAGTGCGCGCGTGGACGATCCACCAGGGCGATACTGCGCCGCAGGCCGCCGGCGTCATCCATACCGACTTCGAGCGCGGCTTCATCCGCGCGCAGACGATTGCTTTCGACGACTATATCGCGCACAAGGGCGAGCACGGCGCGAAAGAGGCCGGCAAGATGCGCGCCGAAGGCAAGGAGTACATCGTGAAGGATGGTGATGTGCTGAACTTCCTTTTCAACGTCTAGGGATAGTGTCCAGAAGCGTCTTTGCAGCGAGCCATCGCCGGACGGATTTATCCCGCCCTGTCCCAAAGGCGGTGGCGCGCCATCCACAGAGTGGACAGCGCAAACAGCGTTGTCCACTGCTGCGTATTTTTCATCAGCCCACGGTAGCGCGCCTTCCAATAGCTGAACTGACGTTTGACCACACGAAACGGATGCTCGACCCGCGCACGCACGCGCGCTTTGGCACGCTCCAGTTCATCCAGCACTCGCCCCAGCGACGAGCACAGCCAGCGCTACTCGCTGTGGTGAGCTTTGAACACCATCCCTAGAGCAAGCGCTCTACGACCGGCAACCTGAACGCACCGAATCTTTGGTTCACCATTCGGATCGCGGCTCGCAATACGTATCGATTCGCGACACCGAGCGATTAGCGGAAGCGCGCATCGAGCCCTCCGTCGGCAGCCGTGGTGACAGCTACGACAATGCGTTAGCAGAGGCGATCAACGGGTTGTACAAGGCTGAATTGATCCATCGCCGCGGACCTTGAAAAACGCGGGAATCAGTGGAGCTGGCGACGCTGGAATGGGTCCACTGGTTCAACCATATCCGACTGCTGGAGCCGATCGGTCATATACCGCCGGCCGAGGCTGAGGCAAACTACTGGCGGCTACTCGCCAGCGAGGCTATTCCGGTGGCCTCAACTTAAACCAACTGGCCTCCACGAATTCCGGGGCGATTAAGCGAGCGGCGTCCCGGTTCGCGTGCAGGGCGTCGCCGATGGCAACCGCGACTTTGATGCCGTCAACGTTCGTCAGTTTGCCAATTCGATTGCAGCGCTGGCTGCCTCCTCAAGCATTCCGGCGCCTGAAGCCGGCAAGCGGGCATCGCTGGGTATGGGTGTGGGTTCTTTCATGGACAGGTCGGCGCTGGCCATCGGATTGAATGTCCGGATGTGGGATCGCGGTGCGGTCAAAGCTACCGTCGCCTCCGGGAGGGGTGGCGGACAGGAGCCGGTCGTCGGCGTCGGTGCAGGCTGGTCCTGGTAGGTCGTCGGCACAGACGGTCTGTGAGGAAATAACCGGCCCGCGTTTATCCCCTCCGGCCGCGCAGCAGGGAAGCGTGGCCAAGCCGTCAATGGGGGGGCAGGGAATTTCCATCCCGTCGAGGCCGCACCGCACCGACTTCGAAAAACGGGATTTTTGATGTAAAACTCCTTCGGAGGCGATGAGAGAAAATACGTCTTTCAAAACCTGTTTTCCCGAGGGGTTTACTATGCCGTTGATTCAGTCCGACAGTTTCGAGACGCTTGCCCGCAATACGCTCTTAGCTATTCAGGCTGGTGCAATTCCAGCACAGGCCATACAGCCAATGCCGCTCCAATGAGCAGCTTCCTCGACAGGATCGCGCTGCATGCTTCGCAGCCCGATGACAAGGCAGCTATCGTCAGCGAGACGCTTTGCCTCGATTACCGGCAACTCTACGCGGCAGTGCTGCGGATGCGCCTGCATTTACAGACTTCAGGAATCGTTGCTTCGGATATCGTTGGATTGGCGCTCGAGGATGAGACGATGCACCTGGTCGTCAGCCTGGGATTACTTGCGCTCGGTACGGCGCACTTTACGCTTGCCAGCCACGACAGTCCCGGCCTGCACAGGGAGCTCGCAGCCCATGCGGGCATGACCCGCCGGATCGATACGAGCGATGTCGCTGCATTTTTCACAGCAGGCTGGCACCAGGCAGCCACTTTATCCGAGGCTGACACGCGATCGGGTTCGGCGCACGGCAATCTCTACCTCAAGACATCCGGGACGACCGGAGGCCTCCATGTCGTCCCTTTCACCGAGTCGCAGATCGGACTGCAGGCTGAGCGTCATTCAGATTATCAGTCGGAACGTCTGCTAAGGCTTGCCTCTATCGAGCACAACAATTCCAAACGTCATCGGCTCTACTGCCTCTGGATGGGCGGGACGAACGTCTTTCGCCCGCGTGGCGGTCGCTTTGACCTTATCGATTTCGCGTCGAGGAACGCCGTGACATGCCTGGATATCTCGCGGATGCATGCGGCCGATATCGCGGCGATGGACCAGCCCGAGCGCCTCGCTTCTGTCAACATCCGTACGGGTGGCACAGCGATTCCCTGGTCATTGCGGAAAACCCTGCTCGAGCGGGTTGGTGCGAAGCTCTTTGTCCGCTACGCTGCCACCGAATGCGGTGGCATCGCGATGGCCGGCCCGGGCGAACATGATACGAGTGAGTGCGCCGGGCGGCCGTTACCGGGGGTCGAACTGGAGATCGCCGACCAGCATGGCCGCCCTCTGCCGTGCGGCAGCAGCGGGCTCATCCGGTTGCGGGCGCCGGGAATCGCAACAGCTTACCTGGCCTCGCCGGAACAGACCGCCCAGCGCTTCGTCGATGGCTGGTTCGTTCCGGGCGATGTCGGCATGCTGGATGCCGATGGTCGTCTTTACGTTCTCGGTCGCGCGGATGACATGCTCATCCTGAATGGCGTGAACATTTTTCCTGCCGAGATCGAGCGCGTCCTGGAAGAGCATCCGGCTGTCGCGGCGGCCGCAGCCGTGGGTAAACCATCGCGCATCCACGGACATATTCCACTGGCGGCGGTTGAACTCAAACCCGGCATGCAAGTCACTGAAGGGACGCTTCTGGCGTTTGCGAAAGAACACTTGTCATTGAAGAGCCCGCGACGCATCCTGATCCTCGATCATCTACCGCGCAATCCCCAGGGCAAACTGCTGCGCACCAGATTGCTGGAGATTTTTGATCAACGCTGAAATGCACCGCGCGTTAGCAACTAGCTATCCCAGGCAGTAGCTGGCCATGGCATGCCAACGCTTTCCGTTCATGGCTTGCACTCACGTTCTCAACGCTATCTTTCGCCAACATGAAGCATACCGGACAGGCTGCTACAGCAAAGTACCTCAGGGCGTTGCCCAAGGCAGAACTTCATCTTCATCTCGAAGGAGCGCTGCGGCCCCAACTGCTGCTCGCTCTGGCAGAGCGCAACCGGCTGAAGCTGCCGGTGGCGACTGTTGAAGATTTTGCGCGACTCTACCGCTACCGTTCATTTAAAGATTTTGCGAATGTGCTTCTGCTTGGCGTGGCATGCCTCCGAAAGCCGGAAGATTTCTTCGATGCAGTAAAGGATCTCGGGCAGTCCCTGCAGGACGACAATATTCGTTACGCCGAAGTGACCTGGACGCCGCAGTTTTATCTGAACCGCGGCTATCCGCTCGATGTGCTGCTCGAAGCGATGAACTCGGCTCGCCGCGACATTGAGCAGCGCAGCGGAATCCGGATGCGATGGATCCCGGATCTTGTCCGAAGTTTTCCGCAGCCCGCCAGAGTCGTTGCCAGCTGGGCCAGTTCGCAGGCCGCCCGTGAGGGCGGTGTGGTGGCGCTCGGCCTCGGCGGCCCGGAAGCAGAGCATCCGGCCTCATTGTTCGAGCCGGTTTTTTCACTCGCCCGCAAGGCGGGACTGCCCGCCAACCCGCATGCGGGGGAAGGAGCGGGCTCGTCCAGTGTCTGGGATACGATTCACTCGCTGCAGCCAACACGCATCGGCCACGGTGTACGCGCCCATGAAGATGAGCGGCTTGTGGCCTACCTGGCCCGGGAACGCATTCCACTTGAAGTCAACCTGACCAGCAACATTCGGCTGGGCGTGTTTCCGTCCTATGAAGCCCATCCGGTCAAAGACCTGATGCGTGCCGGGTGCGCGGTCACGCTGAATACCGATGACCCGGTCCTGTTCGGCACATCGCTAAGCCAGGAATATCTGCTTGGCATCGAACGCTGCGGACTGGATCTGGCCGATATCCGCAATGCGATTCTGACGGCGATTCAATCGAGCTATTTGCCCGATGCGGACCGGGAAAAAACGTTGCGCAGTTTCAAAGCCGAATTTGAACGACTCGAACCGGCGCACCCGGACGCTGCCTGACGGCGCTGACCTGCTGCGGTACCGGGGACGGCTGATTACATCATCATTTGATGCAAACAACACCCTCAAAACAGATATGCCTGAAGATCGGCATAACATCCCTGAACCCCGCCCGGCTCAGCAGATCCATATTGCCCTGATGGGAAAAAGGTTCCAGTACAGTTTTCAGCGATTCCGATTTGTTTAATATTTCTTCAGCGCTGAAGCCTTGTTGGCGCTTGAAGTTGACATACATGTTGTTAAGCATGTCCTGGAACCGGGCGTCGGGACCGCGCACCTTTTCGAACCAGACAAAGGCGCCTCCCCAATTCAGGGATTCATAAATCTTGTCAATTAATACCTGCCTGTCGCGCGGAGGCACAAATTGTATGAAGTAGTAGGACACAATGAAGTCCGACTTCAAAAAAGCAATATCCCGGGCATCGGCACAAATCAGCTCGATGCCCTCGCCTTCAGGCAGATTATTCTTTGCCTCGCTCACCATTTCCGGCACCGAATCCACGCCTATCCAGCGGATACCGGGCTTGGCCGAATGATGCCGGTTCACCAGTTTTTTAAGCAGCGCACCCGTCGACGTGCCGAGGTCGTAACAAACCGAGTCGGGCAAACAAAAAAAATCAGATAGCGCCAATACGAGATCATGGCCAAGGTCATACCCGGGAACACTTTGCCGGATATGATTCTCGAAAAATTTCGGAGTACCGCCGCCGAAACTCCAGGAATTCTGCTCGGACTCAATGCCACTTCCAACAGATATTTTTTTGCTCATTCAAGTTTCCAGTCAACCACATTCAGGATGTTTTTAGAATCATCGGCAGTGCTTTTCAACCCGAATTGCCTGGTTTTCAGTTGAGGATTTCTTCTGAAATGAAGGGCATATCTTTTATGAGGTGCATATTCAGATGACAATGTCTTGCGCAATTCGATGTTTGGCCGATGGTTACACTCATAGCCAAGCTGGCTCATCATGAATTTAACTGCGCCCATGCTCGGGTTAAATCCGGCAAACTGTACCGTCTTATTGCCGGAGACAGTCATGTTTCCCTGACCAACCGAGATGTATGATTCCGTCTCCAGAAATTCCACAATCCGGGGGTCATTTGCTACTGCCCGCAGTGTTTCCCGGCTGAGAATGCGTGAATCGAATATTGTCTTGTACTGCGTGTTTTCAATGACTATCATTTCCGCAGTTCTGGTGAAGGACTCCAGCAACCCGAGCGGATCCCCGGCACCGTGCATCACACCGGAAGCCACCAGTATGTCGTATGTTTCGACCTGATTCGCCAAAAAATCTTCAATCGAGTCCTTGCTGATCGACCAGGATTCCGGCGAATAATATTTTCCAAGACAGAAAATGGAATTTTTTATAAATTCATCATCTATTTCTATGCCTTTGTAGAAGGACGCACCATTCGACAGGCACCATGCCCCGGTGGCGGCCAGACAAGATCCGAGATCAAGAATTCTTTTTCCTTTAACCAGGGCCGGCGGCAGCACTGCCTTATGCCTTGTATGCATGAATTCCGAAGTTACGGGATATCCGTAACCACGCGGCCTGTCCTTGCGAGGATCGAGTTGAATGAACTCTGGCTGCTCTTCGAAAATATTCATTACAAGACACCTTTTGGTTCAACTGCAAGGAAAATTCAACGATCCTTGTCGGAATTCCTGGAGATCATCGGCCGGACGCAGGAGCCAGCAGCGCGGATACCGACACCACGAACCCGGCTCATGCCCGCAACAAACCGAGAAAGCCGGCGAAAGATCTGTCAGCCCAGCGCAGATCGAGCACCTGACTGCCCATTGCGCTGTCCCTGATGCGGGCAGTAAATTTCTCCGGCATTTCCGCATAAAGCCCGTCGGCCAGTCGATCCCGCGCCTGCTGGTCGGAGCAGTAATGCAGGTGTTGCAGGCCTTTTAAAATCGCGCGCAACGGACCGAGTTTACGCGCCTCGTTGACAAGGTAAGCACGGAAAGCTCGTTGATGCTTAAACTCGAAAGAGTTAAGCGTACCGTGCTTTAAAAATCCAAGATATCGGCTCACAAAATGGCCGGGTGTAATGCAAGGATAATGCACGATCATCGCCTCCTGCTGACCGGCTTCATACCTGACTATTTCCCGCCGGGGATGCTCGTGGATTGCCCCGTGAATGCTCTGCCTGACACCTGGCCGGGCCGCGACAAATGATTTACCATGAAAATAATTTGCCAGCCCGAGTCCAAAAAATTCGGCTGTTGCTCCGTAGTGTTTCTGAAGCAGTCCCTGATTCCGGGTTTTCAGTCTGAAGTAACCGTCAGACCAGGTTTTTGCCGTAACTGGCAGGACACGCTCGACGTTTCCCAGCCGGATCTCCGCAATCTCCTCCGGCAAATCAAACAGCTGCTCCACTGCGCCCGTCGGTACATGCAAAAATTCATCAATATCTATGTGAAGTAACCAGCCATCGCCACAGATTTTTCGGGCGCTTTGCAGATTAAGCATCTGCCTTTGGGTAATCCTGGCAGGCTTGCCACCGAGGGAATCCCAGTAGGCCTGGTCACACAGCACGACATGTGCGTAGTCGGATATCAGGGATATTTCTTCGAGCGAATATTTCCCGGGATCGTCCAGAAAATAAATCAATACGGGTGCTCCCATGCTCAGATGATACTTCGCGTGCAGTATGATCAGCCAGGAAGGCGCGCTTGCCGTTATTGCGATGGCCCAGTTAGACATAAATTAATTATATTTTTCAAGCCTTGCTAGTCGATAGTGGCAGAACGCACGGCCAGATAACATCCGCGAGCTCGTCCGAAACTGCAGACTGCAGGCTCGGCGCAATCACGCTGCTGAATTCAGGATGCCCATCACCTGGTCAATCATTTCTTGCTTGCTCGACAGTCGTGCTCTGGAAGCTGGCATAGCGCCGCGACCCTGCGATTCGTCAAATTGCATTCCCGCCGTTCTGGCCATTGCATCCTCGCTATCGATCAGCACGCTTTTCGGCCGCAACGACTTGGCCGCTTGAGCGATTTTGCGCAGCAGATCCTGCGAATCGATCGTTTGCCCGGCAGCGCTGCCGGCGAACAGCAAGACATCGCATCGGTCGACCGGCCAACCTGACACCAGAATGTCGTCCTCGCAAGCCGAGATTAGCAGGGCGTCCATCGACGTGTCGACCAACAGCGCCCTGCTCGTCTCAAATATCCTTGAACACGCGGGCATGCTGACCTGACCGCCCAGCCAGGCTGCCCTGCTCGTTACCCAGCCGGCGTGGGGATGCACCTGCAGCACGCGCTCGTACAATGTCTTGCTGAACCCACACTCTGACGAGCTCGTCAGAATGACAATAATCGGTATGCGCCCCTGAGCCAGGGGCAGGATGGCGCGCAGCAAGGGTGCATGCAGTGTCGTGAACATTTGCGGCTGGGCATTCATCTCGCAGATGCCTGCACCGATCTCCATCCATGATCTGCGGATATCAGGAATTAGCAGATCCATACCCGCAATATCCAATCGCAGGACACGGCTTGCACGCTGCGCAAGCGCGATGTTATCGGGATGAATATCTGCGACCGGTAATTCTTTCGGCACGCCACCGCTTGCGACATTTGCTGCTGCACGTAGCCGAACCCACCGGCCTGCTGCCGGCACATCGGCCCAGGTCAGGCCCGTTTGCAACAACATGCGTTCTGCCTCGGCGTCCGGATTGATCGGATGAAGAAAACGGCGGTCATCTGTTGCGCTGGCGCGCTCCTGATTCTGCCTTTCAACCAGCTCGCGCACTGAGGCGCTGCCATCGCCGACCACGCCGCCAGGTACGCGCTCCAGCACACCCAGGACCTGACCATTCACGATGAGAATCCGATAATCATTACCATCGACATGCTTTTCCACAACGATGTTTTTTGATTTTTCTACGGCATGGTCATAGGCAGCACGAACTGAAGCCTCATCCTGCAGAAAAGCGCCAACACCAATGCCGCCATCCAGATCGGAGGGCTTGACGACGACCGGAAATCCGATTTTTCCGGCTGCCACCACCGCATCATTGGCCGACCTGACCGTAAGCTGCTCGGGCACGGGCAAGCCTGCTTGACGCAGTATCTCGCTGGTTTGTTGCTTACTCTTGGCGACGGCGACCGATATGCTCGGCGTGCCATCCGAGATCGAGCTGTTGAGTAAGCGTGATTTGGCACCGTAACCCAATTGGAAAATATCACGCGAAAATCTGAACCAAGGCACGCCGAGATGATGTGCCTCCTTCAGGAAGTGCGACATGTTGAAGCCGTTCAATGCGAGGCGTTGCAATTTCGGTGCTTTCCCGTCGATCAAGCCGGCCAGTTCGGATCGCCAGCCTTCCGGAGGCTGGTCCGGCTCATGGGCCAGTGAAATCGCATACAGGGCGATATGCAAGGCAGCCATGGCTGGCGCCGCCTCAAGGCAGGGAATGGTGACCAGCCAGACCTGCCTGTCCGCTGCGTTCGTCGAAATGACTCTGGGCTGGCTGAACGAGGGCTGCCGGTGATGTACGAGCAAACAGCTGATCCAGAAGATCAGGTAGTCGATACGCTGCTCTCGCAGGCCAAACAGGGAGACTTGCTCGGCCGGTGGTGCCAGCGAGCGCATGATTTCATCGACACGCAGGAGGCTTTGCTGTCGGCGGGTCAGGAAAACATCGAGATCTTCACCAAACTGCACTTTGATTGTCAGGCTGGGCTGGTCCAGTCCGAACATGTACCCCGGATAAAATACAGGTTTGCCAATCAACGTCACTGTCATCTGCTTGGTGCTCATGCTATCCGCTGGTATCTGATTTTGTCTGGATTGAGAACTTGAACCACGAAGGCATTCTTGCGGAACCAGGCGATTCTGAGGCGCGATGAATTGCTTCAGATGAAGGGTTTCCGGCCACCCCGGCTTACGGCTCAAACGCAAGGCCTTATTGTATTGCAGTTGAATGTGCCAACGATCGTCAGGCACTGTCAATTCGCGATGCTGCGGTCAGCCGCCCACCGGATCGCGTGACGTGAGGTCAGGCCACCAGAAAGTCCTGACACGACAACCACTGCTCCCCAACCAGCATGATCATTGCAATCGGCCTGGCACTTGCCGTACCGCTGCCATCGGCATCGTAGTACAGAGTAGTCGACTTTGCGTCATACAGGAGGAAATCGTCGGCGTCCCGCGCGCTGTTCGCCAGAACAAAATTTTCCTGCCCGAGCATGCCGACCGGCATGCCCGGTGCCGCCAGCGCGGCGAAGGTAGATGCGTCGAGGATTATTTTGTCTTGCCCGGGCATAAAATCGCTGACGATATCGATCTCGGCCAGCGTAGCGTGCGACAACACAATCCTGTCATGGCCCGCTCCGGTGAAGATGACGTCCCAGCCGAGCAGATCCGCGAAGTAATCGTTGTGCTCGCTGCCGCTCAGGCTGTCGCTGCCGATGGTGCCGGCTACCACCATAAAACGGTCATTTGCCGAAACCGTGTCGATGCCGATCTGGGCCGCGGGTAATGCAGCCGAGCTCAAGGACAAGAGTTGTGCTGGCAAGCTGTAAGCTTCTGCCGCGACATAATTCACCTGATAGCCGATGTCGGCGAACGAAGCCACTGTCATCCGACTCAGCGGCATGTTGCCCGAGGCAGAGGCATAGCCTGTCATCAGCTCGCCGCCAAATACACTTTCCGACCAGTGCGAGTTCGCGGTACCCGACCCGCCGCCGGTTTCCAGCGGCACGTAGCTGGCATTCGGCTGACCGCTGAGTTGCCGGTACTCCTGCAGGGCCTGCTGTCCTGTATATCTGCCGGCCGTGGAATTCAGGCCATGGAATTCGGCGTCCCACAGGATACCGAAACCGAGCACATGCGCCATCTCATGCACGACCACGTCGGCGAAGATACCGTCGGCGATCATCGCGTTGACATCGGCCACATCGAATTGCATCAGGCCGGTGATCGGGAAAAATGAATCGGAGCGGTAATAAATAAACCCTGCCTGGCCCAGAATACCGCCAGCGCCGTCGATGGTTTCGACACGGGCATCGATTTTCAGGTCATCTATCAGCTGCCCGCCCACATCGATCGCCGGCAAGTCGGCGGTCAGCATCGTTTCAAACAAGGCAGCGGCCTGGTCGAAGTAAACCTGATATTGGGATGCGCCGGAGAAAACGATATCGATGTCAAATTGCGTTGCCGGTGTGCCTGCGGCACCCGTCACAAAATCGTAGGATGAGGTACCCGCGTAATTGTTGCCCGCCAGGTCCTTCAGCGTGCCCGAACCGAAGGTCACGTAATAGCGCGTGT